>Ga0190265_10000033_pt1 | contig 168596 bp, 130 predicted proteins | sample Popmic124T_FD_133135 | JGI IMG/M metagenome (GOLD analysis project Ga0190265, IMG submission 133135) | Populus adjacent soil microbial communities from riparian zone of Indian Creek, Utah, USA - 124 T | ecosystem: Environmental > Terrestrial > Soil > Riparian zone | place: USA: Utah...
GACCTCGACGAGAGCGAGACCACCGAGACGCTCGACGCCCCATCCCAGGGCGTGGACTACACCATCCCCTTCGGCCTGATCGCCTCGATCGTGCCCCCCGGCCGCGAAGAGCGCGGCGCCCAGCGCGCCAGGGTGACCCTCCATGTGACCCTCCATAATGGCGAGGAGCTGCAGCTCGAGCGCACCGGCGACCTCGGCGAGGGGAATGCCGGCATGCTGATCTTCGTCGACGGCCGTCAGCGCCCCGAGTACGTGCCCTGGACCGACGTCGAGCAGGTCGACTTCGACCGCCCGCCGGCGATGTACCCGCCGCTCGGCGGGCGCTAGACTAGATCACGGGCGCTTGGCGAACTGTTCAGAGGGCGGGATCTCGAGCCCGCCGAGCGGCCATCGGTGACAGGAGTTGAAGTCATCTGTACAGGGTCAGGGCGACGAAGATGGCGGCTCGGATCGAACAGCTCTTTTGCATGGACAGGCTCCTCCTGCACGGATCTTCTCCTGCTTACGGATTGGCGCCCGGTCAGGTTACACTCCCAGGAACCGGTCCGTCACGGCGAAGTACCTTTCCGGTTGCAGCAACGCCGTGGCGTGCCCGCTGCCGGAGAAGGCGTGCACTTCGGCCTCAAGGAGAAGTGCCAGAGGATTCGGCGGATTCGGCGGAGGTTGACTGACATTCCTAAGGCAAAACTCGTGTCGCTGGTAAGAGCGTGGCCGTTGACTCGACTCCTCTTGGTATGCTTCGCCTGGGTGCTGGTTTCGTCCGTCCTTCTACTGTGGCCCCTCATATCGGCTATTCAACTCGCTCAGGCATCGGCCGAGCAATCGGATATCGGCGCCATAAGCTTTCCCATTCTGTGGCTCCTTGTGCGCCTTGCGATCGTCATCGTTCCACCGGTCGTACTCCTTTCGCTCTGGCTTGCCGCACGAGCAAAGTGACCGTCTCAGGTTCAGGCCTTCGGCCTCTGCGGAGTGGAAACTGCGGCCACCGTTGACTCAGTAGGGAGCAAACCTCTCCAAGCAGCGCCCGTATAAGAGCCACATCCTTTGCCCGTCGAGGAGGCATGGCCATGGCTCGATTCCCCTTTTCCGCCCTTTCTCTCTCCCTGACGCTGCTCGCTGCCGGACCCGCTGCAGCCCTCGATTGGCCGCAGTTCCGGGGCGTGAACCGGGACGGCGTCTCGGCCGAGACGGACCTGCCTCGGAGCTGGCCGGCGGAGGGGCCGCGGGTCGTGTGGAAGCGGGCGATCGGGGAGGGATACTCCGGGATCAGCGTCGTCGGAGACCGGCTCTACACCATGGACTCGGACGGGACGGCCGAGTACGTCCTGGCCCTGGAAGCGGGCAGCGGCAAGGAGGTCTGGCGCGTTCCGGCCGGCCCCAAGCTGCTCGACAGCATGGGCAACGGCCCGCGGACGACGCCTACCCTGGACGACGGCACGGTCTACGCCATGGGCTCCCACGGCCGGCTCCTCGCCCTGAAGGCGGCCGATGGGGCAAAGATCTGGGAGGTGGATCTGCCCCAGGCGTTCGCCGCCAAGCGGCCCACCTGGGGGTACTCGGGCTCCCCATTGATCGACGGCGACCTGCTCATCCTGGAGGTCGGAGGGAAAGATGGCAGGGGAGTGGTGGCCTTTGAGAAGGCCACGGGGAAGGTCCGCTGGGGGGCCCTGGACGGCGATGCCGCCTACTCCTCGCCGGTCATGATGACCATCGGCGGCATCAAACAATACGTGGTGCCCCGCCGGGCCGGCCCGCAAACGGTCGCGCTCCGGCCCGACGGCTCGGTCCTCTGGACCCATCCGGGGCCGTCCTCGGTCATTGCCAGCGCCCTCTTGATCCCGCCGGACAAGGTCTACATCTCGGGCGGGGACGACGCCGGGGCAGTCCTCATGCGGATCAAAACCGAGGGCGGAAAGGCTACTGTCGAGGAGCTGTGGAAGACCCGCACGATGAAGAACCACTTCAACAATGCGGTCCTCGTCGGCGACCACCTCTACGGTTTCGACAACGCCACCTTCAAGTGCCTCTCGGTCGCCACAGGCGAGCCGACCTGGGCTTTTCGGGGTCTGGGCAAGGGCTCGCTCCTGGCCGCGGACGGGGACCTGCTGATCGTCCTTTCGGACCTGGGGACCCTCCTCCTGGTCAAGGCAACTCCCGACGCCTACACGGAGCTCGCACGATTCCAGGCCATGGAGGGTAAGGCGTGGACCGCACCGGCCCTTGCCAACGGCCGGCTCTACCTGCGGGACAACGACGAGATCGTCGCCCTGGAGATGAAGGCGCCGGGCGCCAGGGAAACTTCTGCGTCGAGGCCTGCCCTCTCCCCGAAAGGGGGTACAGCCGGCACGAGCCCTTCCCCTGCAACTCCCACCCTCACCCTCGAGGAGATCGTGGCCCGCTACGAAGCGGCCCGGGGTGGCCGGGAGCGCTGGCAGGCTCTGCGGTCCATCGAGATGGCGGGCACGTTCACCAGCTTCAGCGAGGAGGCCCCGTTCACCCTTCGCCGCAAGCGTCCGAACCTCTACCGGTTCGACTCCAGGATGATCCAGAAGGAGATGATCCTCGCTCAGGATGCCCGCGGGCCCTGGTGGCTCTATCCTCTCTATGGGATCGAGAGCCCGGCCAAGATGGAGGAGGCTCCCGTGGTCGTCATGACCGCCCGCGATGCGGAGATCGAGCCTGCTCTCTTCGGCTATCAGGAAAATGGCCACAAGGTCGTCCAGGCCGGCCGGGGAAACGTGAACGGTCAGGAGACCCTCCGCCTCGAGCTCACCCGGTCCAACGGCTGGGTGGAGACCTGGCACCTCGATCCCCGGACTTACCTGGAAGTCGCGGTCGACTCGAAGGTCTTCGATTACTCCCAGACATCCGAGGCGATGCAGGAGCGGGCCTGGTTCTCCGACTTCCGGACCGTCGACGGCCTGGTCATCCCCCACCGGATCGAGAAGGAGTACGGCGCCCGGCACACCGTAACGAGGGTCGAGAGGATCCGCGTGAACCCTGAGGTGGAAGACGGGGTGTTCGCGATGCCTGCCACGTCATCGGGTACAGCATCCAGTACACCACCACCCCGGTGACCCAAGGAGAAGTGCGGTTGCCGGGCACGACTTCACCGCGTTGCCGAACTCGGCAGGTGGTCGGTAGGAGTGTCCGAGAACGTAGTGACCGTACAATGCGGCGAACGGTCGAAGCGAAGGAGGCCACGATGTCAGACGAACAGATGCCCTTCATCACCCTGCCCACGGACGAGGAGATGCGCGCCCGCAGCGAGGGGTCCGGGATGAAGCCGGTCTACAACTTCGGTTTCATCGGCGGGATGTCGCGCCTGCTCGCCGCGCACGGGCGGATCGGCAAGGCCATGCAGGGAGCGTTTTACGAGATGATGTTCGCGCACGGGGCGCTGGACCGCGCCGAACGCGAGATGCTCGCCGCGGTCGCCTCGGCGGCCCAGGACTGCGAGTACTGAACGGAATCTCACGCAGAGTTTCTGCGTGTCGAGAACAACGATCCGGAGCTGGTGGAAGCCATCAAGCGGCACCGCTGGCGCGAGCTGGCCCACCTCACACCGCGGCAGCGGGCGCTCTGTACGCTGGCCGAGAAGCTGACCCTGACGCCGAGGGAGATGACGGCCGAGGACTGGCAGCCTTTGCGCGACGCCGGGTTGGACGAGCAGGGCCTCCTCGAGGTCGCCCACATTGTGTCCATCTTCAACTACTTCCCGCGCATGGCCGACGGATTCGGGTTGAAGCCCGACCCCAGGCTTCGCGAGGCGGCTGCGACCGGCGTCCCGCTCCAGAGAGAGTCCTAGCCCGCCGCTTCCCGGACTTTGCGAGGAGGGGGATCTTCAGACCCGGGACGATCACTCACAATAAGTCCCGAGTCGTTCATTTCGCCGCAGTGGTATCCTGCGCTCCGTGAGCGGTTTAGTCCTGTGACCGACCTCGTGATCTGCTTCGCGACGGCCATGGAGGGCGAGGGGTTGCCACGTGTGGTCGCCGGACGCTCGCTCGCGCTCCTCCGGACGGGTGTAGGCCCTGTGAACGCCGCCTTCGCGCTGACGCGGTATCTCGCGGAGCACCGGGCGGGCGCGGTCATCTCCTGCGGCGTCGGAGGCGCGTATCCCGGCTCGGGGCTCGAGCCAGGCGACGTCGCCTGGGCGGAGAGCGAGACCTACGGCGATCTCGGCGCCGAGTCCGCCAGGGGCTTCCTGGATATGGAGGCGCTCGGGTTTCCCGTGATTGATCCCGTGATTGAGGGGGACCCGCCTCTCTTCAACCGCCTACCGCTCGACCTCTTCCCGGCAGGCCGTGGCGCGCCCTTCGTCACCTGCGCCACGTGCACGGGAACCGACCGGAAGGCTGCTGAGCTCGCGGCGCGCACGGGCGGTGCGGTCGAGTCGATGGAGGGCGCGGCCATTGTCCATGTTGCGCGGCTCATGGGGGTGAGGGTGGGCGAGGTGCGTGGCATCTCCAATGCGGTCGGCTACCGCGACCTAAAGCAGTGGCGGTTGCGGGAGGCGGCGGCCGCGGCGCGCGCGGCGCTCGTCGCCTGGATCGAGGAGACCTGGATCGAGGAGAACAAATGCTGAGCCTCGCCATCTCTCCCTGTCCCAACGATACCTTTATCTTCTGCGCGATGGCCTCCCGCTACCGGCTCGCGCTCGACGACGTGGAGGCCCTGAACCGCCGCGCGGAGGGCGGCGAATTCGACGTCACCAAGATCTCGGTCGCGGCCTACGGCCGCATCCGTGACCGCTATGCGCTGCTCCGCGCCGGAGGCGCCGCGGGTTTCGGAGTCGGCCCCCTGCTCGTGGCCACCGCGCCCCGGGAACCCGGGGGGAGGATCGCCGTACCTGGAGAGCGGACGACCGCCGCGCTCCTCCTGCGGCTGCTGGGCGACTTCGAGACCGTCTCCATGCGCTTCGATCTCATCGAGGACGCGGTCCTTCAGGGAGTGGCGGACTGCGGCGTCCTCATCCACGAAGGACGCTTCACCTACGAGCGCAAGGGGCTCGTCAATCTCGCCGATCTCGGCCAGGTGTGGGAAGAGCGCATGCGCTGCCCGCTGCCTCTGGGCGCGATCGCGATCCGGCGCGAGTTGGGACCCGACGTCGCACGGCGGATTGACGGCGAGATCCGCGAGAGCCTCTCCCGCGCCCGCGCCCACCCCGGTGAGTGCGCCGAGTTCGTGCGGTGCCACGCGCAGGAAATGTCGCCCGACGTGATCCGAAGCCACATCGACCTCTATGTCAACGATTACACGCTCGACCTCGACGAGGCCGCTGTCGAGCGGCTAGTGACGCTTGGAGAAAGGCAGGGGCTTTACCCGCCGTCGGAGCAGCCGATCTTCGCCTATGGATAGGCGCCGATCAGCGTCGCCTCCGGCCGCCGGAGGCGGCGGATGCCTCGAACGAGCGATAGGATCAAGATGACTCCGATCACTCCGAGCGCGATCGCGACCGACAGGTTGATCCACTTCGCAAGCTCATGCACGGCGAGCTCGCGGCCGTCTGAATTCGGGACGGCGACCTCGGTCCACGGTCCCGCGGAGAGCAGGTAGCCCATGAGGACCAGCCCGGCGGCGTCGAGCCCGAGGCGCAGGGCGGAGCGAAGCCGCGTCCACCGGGGCCGGAAGGTGTTGACGGCAGCCATCGCCACCGAGGCCAGCGCCAGCAGCAGGATGGGCCAGTACAGGTTGTCCCACACCAGCGTCAGCGTGAAGCGAACCTCGGGGATCGACGGGAGCCGGAGAACGTCCAGCCACCACAGGGTGAAGATCAGGTCTCCCACCATATCTCCGATCGATTCGGAGCGCGAGATCCGGTCGGGATCGCGCGCGACGGGAACCTTCCGTGGGGTCCATCTCTCCAGCGACCCGGACCGAATCTGAGATTTCTCCGCAACCGCAAAGCCCACGGTAATGACGGTGAAGGCGAACACGGCGATCAGCAGGAGGGGCTGCAGGGTTCCGATCAACTCAAGGCCAGGATGCTCGGCGCGATAGGAAGGCACGAAGATCCCGTAGAAGAGCCAGACCAGCAGCCACGGCAGCAGGTAGCACAGGGCCACCATCTTCAGCACGAAACGGTAGACGGGGAACAGCGCCGGACCGATCAGGTATTGCTGCGGCGCGTAGCGCTGGGCGACGAGCAGCGGATGCCCCCATCGCTGGAGGATGGCTTCCACTTCGCTTTCGTCGAGCTTGCGGCCGAGCCCGGCCTCCTCCTCTTCGATCTGCGATCGGAAGTCCTCGGACAGCTCCGCGACGACGTCCTCCTTCTGCTCCTTCGGCAGCAACCATTTTACCGACTGCAGGTAACGATCGAGAATCTCCATGGCGTCGCTCCTTACAGGATTTCGTCCAGCGAGGAATTGATGCGCTTCCACTCGGCGACGAGCTGCTTGAGGATCAGCTTGCCTTCCGGGGAGAGACGATAGAAACGTTTGGTGCGCTTGTCCTCTTCGAGCCATCGGCTGACCAGCAGCCCCTGGCTTTCCAGGCGGCGGAGGAGCGGGTACAGCGTACCCTCCTCGATGGCCATCCCATGATCCGCCAGGGTCTTGCGCAGCGTGTAGCCGTACTGCTCGGTCCGTAGCTCGGCGAGCACCGCGAGGATCAGGCTCCCGCGGCGGAGCTCGAGGCGGAGGCTTTCAAACAGGTCGGTGTTCATAGGTGTATGCTGCATAGTGTGTGACACACAGTATGTGGCGCACAGTGCAGGCTGTCAAGCCCTGGATTTTGGCTCGGGCGGCGTCTGCGCTAGAATGAGCCGCGTTGACGACCACATCGCCATGGCGGCTCATCGGACGTGTGCTCACGTTCCGTTTCGACGGAGATGAGCTGCACGGAGCCACGGCCCGGCATCTTGCCCTGGGGCTCGCCTTCGCGTGGCTCGCCGGTATCGGCCGTTACTGGGACAACCCTCGCGCGGAGCTGTTGCAGCGCCTCGGCCTCGGCTCGGTCGCCTACGTTCTCGTCCTGTCGACGTTCCTCTGGCTCCTGTTCTATCCTCTCGGCCCCCGGCGGTGGTCCTGGCTCTCCGTCGCGGCCTTCATCGCCGCGGTATCGCCCCCGGCGCTGCTCTACGCAATTCCTGTCGAGCGGTTCATGCCGCTCGAGGTCGCGCGGGCCACGAATTTCTGGCTTCTGGCGGTCGTGGCCGTCTGGCGTGTTGCTCTCTACGGGGTGTTTCTGCGCCGGTATCCCGGGTTCCGCGGCAACCGGCTGATCGTCGCGCTGCTTCTTCCACTGGTCCTGATCGTCGTCAGTCTCACGCTGCTGAACCTCGAGAAGGCCGTCTTCGAGATCATGGCGGGGAACAGCGAGAACCGGGGCACCTCGGCGGATGGCGCCTATGAATTCCTCGTCGTCCTGTCGCTCTTCTCGCTTTACGCCGTGCCCGTTCTCGCTCCCATGTACGCCATCGGGATCTTCCAGGCCCGAAAGGAGAGGAGTGCGGAGGCGGGGCCCGCGGAGCTTTAGCGGATCAGCGACTTGTAGCTCTTGAGGTGCCGGATGGCGGACTTCTTCCTGTCCAGGCTCTCGTAGATGCAGGCCAGGTTGAAGTGGGCGTCGGCGAGCCTGGGGTCGAGCTGGAGGGCTTTGTCGTAGACCTCGATCGCCTCGTGCGGACGGTCGAGGTCCTGCAGGGCGACCCCCAGGTTGAAGAGGGCGGTGGGGTCGTCCGGCCGCGCGGCCAGGGCGCGGCGGTAGCAGGGCTCGGCGGCGGCGGCGCCATCGGTTTCGTGCAGGAGCCGTCCGAGGTTCAGGTGGGCGTCGGCCAGGTTGGGATGGAGCTCCAGGGCCTTCCGGTAGGCCTGGATGGCCTCGGCAGGATCCTCGTCCTCGATCTCGACGCCGCGCTCGTACCAATCCTCCACGGCCTCCGGCGCCTCGGGCTCGGCCCCCTTTCTGCGTCCGCGCTCGTCCGCGCGCTCCAGGGAGGCCGCGCCTCGCGCCAGCTCGGCGACCTCGAAGTCGAGCATTGCCTGCCCGGACTCGGGGTTCCAGACCTCGCGGCCGTCGCGCACCACCACGTGGTGACCCTGGGCCGAGATGCGGACGCCCGTCAGGGGACGGCCGGCGGGGAGCTGCTCGCGGAGGTTCCTGAGGGCCAGGAGGATGCGGCGATGGGGGACGCGGGCCGCCAGGAGGCCCTTGGCCGTGCGCAGGAGGATCAGGTCCTGGAAGGAGAATCGGTGCTCGCCGCGAGGCCCCTGTCCGGGAGACAGGAAGCCGGCGCGCACGTAGGAGCGGACCTGGGCGACCGACAGGCCGAGCAACGCGGCGACGTCACGCGTCGAATAGCCGCTCGGGCCGGGGGTACGCTCCGTCTCGCCCGGTGAGCTGAGAAAGGCGGGGCGGTTCATCGCCCCTCATTGTACTCCCGGAGCGCTCCCCGCGCTTCAGCGTTTCGAGCTTCTCTTCTTCGGCGCGGCCTCACCCTCCTCGGAGACGGCAACCTCTTGCGCGGTCTTGCGGGGGGAGGACTTGGGCGGCTTGCGCGAAGCGATCGGGATCGGCTCCTGCGTCTTGCCCTTGGGCTGACCCTGAGGCTGAGCAGCCGCGAGGCTCGCCTTGAGGGCTTCCATCAGGTCGATGATCTGCGCCTTCGGCGCCTCGGGCGGCGCTGCCTTGATCTCCTGGCCCTGGACCTTCTGCTCGATCAGGTCGCGGGTGCGCTTGCGCACGGTGTCCTCGTAGGCCTCGGGGTGGAACTCGTCGGCGGCGATCTGCTCGATGAGCTGCATGGCGAGCCGCAGCTCCGGCTCCTTGACCTCCGACGGCGCGACCGGGACTTCGGAGAAGTTCCGGATCTCGTCCGCGTAGCGGAGCTGCTGCATGATCAGGCCTTCCTGGTAGGGGCGGAGCAGGACGAGGTAGTCCTTGCCGCGGGCGGCGTAGCGGGCGACCGCCGCGCGGCCGGTCTTCCGCATCGCCTCCGAGAGCAGACGGTAGGGCTTGTCGCCCCCCTTGTCCGGACCCAGGTAGGTCGCCTTCTCGAAAAAGACCGGGTCCACCTCTTCGGCGGGGACGAACTCGGTGATCTCGATGGCGTTCGTCGGCTCCGGAGTCAGAGCCTTCAGCTCTTCATCCGAGAACAGGACGTACTGCCCCTTGGCGTATTCGTAACCTTTTATCATTTCGTCCCGTCCGACGACCTGATCGTCGGTCGGGCAGATGTACTGTTGCTTCAGGCGGCTACCACACTTCCGGTGCAGCATGTTCAACTGGATCCCCGACGAGGTCTCACCCGTCGAATACAGCTTCACCGGGATCGTGACGAGTCCAAATGAGATGGTTCCGGAGGCGAAAGGTCGAGCGGTCATTGCCATAATATACCATTGATCTGCAATGTCCGTGCACAACCCAGGTAAAGCTGATCCATCCCGACTTTCAAAGGAAATTCGAAAGGAGCTGGAGCGCAACGGCACTGCCCGAACCGGAGTATCGGCATTCGACGTCGAAGCGATGAAACCGGAGGTCCGCGATCTTCCTTTCACGAAAAAAGGTTGGGTTTTCGAGCTGAAGTACGACGGCTTCCGTCTCCTGGCCGAAAAGACGGAGGACGGCGCCCGTCTCGCCTATCGCAGCGGCCGCGACGCGACGCGGATCTTTCCGGAGATCATGCGCGCCGTGAGCGATCTTCCTTTTCAATCACTTTTACTGGATGGAGAGGCCGTGATCCTCGATGAGGTGGGACGTCCCGACTTCCAGCGCCTGCAGCGCCGCGGCCAGCGCACACGATCGATCGATGCCGAGCGGGCGTCGATTGACAATCCCGCGGTTCTCTTCGTATTCGATCTTTTGTCCTTCGAAGGGTACGACCTGCGCCCGCTGCCGCTGTCGGTCCGCAAGTCGGTGCTGCGCCGTGTGCTGCCCGCCGGCGGCCTCCTGCGCTACGTGGAGGAGGTGCCCGAGCGCGGCGAGGACTTCTACGCCGCGGTCTCCGGGATGGGGCTCGAGGGAATCGTGGCCAAGCGGGAGGACTCTCCGTACCGCGGCGGCTACTCCAGCCACTGGCTGAAGATCCGGGTCGACCGGACCAGTGACTTCGCGGTCGTCGGCTACGAGCCAGGTCCGGGAGGGTTCCGCTGCCTCCACCTGGCCGCGAGCGAGGGTTCGGGGCTGGTCTATGCGGGAACGGTCGGCAGCGGTTTCGACAATCAGGAGCAGACCGAGATCCGAGCCCGGCTGGAGCCGGCCCGCCGGCCGAATCCGGCCGCGGACGGTGCGCCGAAGGAGAAGGGCGTGGTCTGGGTGGAGCCTGAGCTGGTCATCGAGGTCCGCTACAAGGAGCAGACCCGCGGCGGTCACCTGCGCCAACCGGTGTTCCTGCGTCTGCGCGAGGACAAGACGGTCGACGAGTGCCTGCGGCCCTCGGAAGCTCCGGAGGAGGAAGAGACGCCGGAGCCGCCTCGAGAGGAAAAATCGGGACCGCGCTTCACGAACCTCGACAAGGTCTTCTGGCCCGGCGAGGGCTACACCAAGGGGGACCTGATCGGCTATTACCGCGCCGTCTCCCCGTGGATCCTGACCTATCTGCGTGACCGGCCGCTGGTGCTCGACCGCTACCCGAACGGCATCACCGGCAAGTCGTTCTTCCAGAAGAACGCGGGGGACGGCGGCGAGTACTTTCTCTGCAACAGTGAGGACGACCTGCTCTACCTGGCCAACCTCGGGGCCATCCCCCTCCACGTCTGGTCGAGCCGGGTGGAGTCGATCGACCGGCCGGACTGGTGCATCCTGGACCTCGATCCCAAGGGGGCGCCGTTCCGGGACGTGGTGCGGATCGCGCTCGCCATCGGCGACCTGTGCGACGAGATCGAGCTGCCGGCGCTGGTGAAGACGAGCGGTGGCAGCGGCCTGCACATCCTGATCCCCATGGGCGCGCAGTTCGATCACGACGCGGTGCGCCAGGTCGCGGAGCTGCTCGCCCGGGTCGTGGTCGACCGCCTGCCGGCGATCGCCACCACCCTGCGCTCGATCCCGGCGCGGAAGGGGCGGGTCTACGTGGATGCCCTGCAGAACGGCCGCGGCAAGCTGCTGGCAGCGCCTTACAGCGTGCGGCCGCACCCCGGCGCGCCGGTGTCGACCCCTCTGCGCTGGAGCGAGGTGAGCGCGAAGCTCGACGTGCGCAAGCTCAACCTGAAGACCGTCCCGAAGCGCTTGGAGAAGCTGGGCGAGGACCCGCTACGCCCGGTGCTCGAGCTCCGGCCCGACCTGATGAGCGCGCTCGGAAAGCTGTCTGAGCTGATTTAAGAAAAAGCCCCCTCCGGTTGGAGGGGGCGAAAGATCGAAACGGTCAGTTGCCTCTTACTGGCAAGCCGTGACGGTCACGTCATCGAGGAACCAGCCGTCGCCGGTCACGCTGCAGTCCGTCATGGTGGTGAAGCCGATGCGGACCGGGAGCCCGGCGCAGCCGCCGGTTCCACCCGTGGCCGCGTTGCAGGCCGCGTCAAGGTTCACCGTGGTGTTGGTGAAGGTGGTCGAGTTGCCGGTGAAGATCGACGCCCCGGCTGCGCCGGCCGGAGCGCAGTCCGCCGCGAGCGTGCCGTTGTAGGTGGTCCCGGACAGGATGGCCGAGGCCGGGATGAAGAAGTAGTTGGCGCCGTCGACGGAGATGGTCAAGGTGCCGCCGTCATAGCCGGTCTCGAAGGCGCGGCGGTGCCAGAAGGAGAGGCGCGTGGTGTTGGAGCCGGCCGGGACCGTGATGCCGGCGGCGCCGTTGGGCTGGGCGAAGTTGAAGTTGTTGCTGGTGTAGTCGGCGGTGCAGCTCGTGCCGCCGTAGCGGAAGATCTTGGTCCCGGTCTTGGCCGTGCAGGTCTGGATGCCGCGCCATGTCGCGGTCGTGCCGTTGCCGCCGAAGCTGCCGCGCGTCCAGTTGGAGAGGCCCGTGCCGGTCTCGAAGCCGTTGGTGTAGAGCGTGGTGGTGGTGCAGCCGGTGCAGACCGAGGTGGTGGCCGAGGCCTGGTTGGAGTTGCCCGACTCGCAGGTGGCGCTGTTGGCCGCGCGCACGACGTAGAAGTACGGCGTGTTGCAGGTCAGGCCCGTGTTGGAGAAGGACGTGGTAGCCGACGTGCCGACCTGGGTGTAGGGTCCGCCGGAGGTGGCCGAGCGCAGGATGTGGTACTCGGTGGCGCCGGAGACCGCGCTCCAGGAGAGGTTGATCTGGGTCTGGCCGGCCGCCGTGGCGGTCAGGCCGGTCGGGGCTGCCGGCGGAGTGCAGGGAGCGCCCGCGGGGACCACCGGCGAGCAGGTCGAGGGCGCGGAGGCGCAGGCCTCGTTGCCGCTCGGCTGGGCCGTGACCTGGTAGTGATAGGTGCGGCCGTTGGCCACCTGGCTGTCCACGAAGGAGGAGCCGGAGACGTCGTTGGCGATCTTGGTGAAGCCGGCGTTGCAGCCGCGCTCGCTGCGGTAGACGTCGAAGACGCCGGTGGAGCCGGACCAGCTCACCGTGGCCTGGTTGTTCCCTGCGGTCAGGGAGATGGCGGGCACGGCCGGCTGGGCGCAGCCGCGGAAGTTGGTGTTGGCGCCGGCGTCCGTGGTGCAGGCGATGCCGTGGCGGTTGAAGGCCGCAAAGAGGTTCGCCGAGTGCGGGGTGCCGTTGGCCAGGTTGCCGTCATCGTCGTCCACGGCGCGCATGGTCTTCCACAGCGAGCCGGTGTTGCAGCCGTTGGAGGTCCAGGTGCCGCTCGCGGTGCAGGCGAACGCCGCGGTGGCCGTGGAGCGGGAGAGATACCAGAGCCGGTCGACGGTCGCCCAGGCCGCGCCGGAGCCCGGGCTGGGCAGGTCGCGGTTGGCGAGGTCCCAGAGCGCCTCGGAGGAGATGTAAGACTCGCAGTGGCCTTCCCGGCCGCAGGGCCCGCGGTAGGTCAAGCTCGTGGGGCAGCGCGGCTGGGTGAAGTTGGCGACGGTGTGCGGCGTATTGGAAACGCGCTTGGCCCAGTCGATATCGCGCACGCCGGTGCAGGCGGTGCAGGCATCGCCGTAGCCGCCGCAGTTGGAGCCGAGGAAGCCGGAGCCGACGCAGGAGGTGTGGGTGGCGAGGGCGGCGGTGAAGTCGCCGTAGGTCTCGCCGGTGCCGTTGTCGGGGGAGGAGCCGTTGCCGTCGTTGGTGTCGAGTCCGTGGCCGTACTCGTGGAGGGAGACACCCTCGATCTCACCGGTGTTGCCGCAGCCGCCGCCGGAACGGTAGAAGTTGATCGTCGAACCGTTCCAGAAGGCGTTGCAGGTCTGGTTGATGTTGACGTTGGCGGTGAGCTGGGCGGTCAGCCAGGGGCGGGTGATCCAGCCGCGGGCGATCTCCTTGGCGCGGTTGACATGGTAGAACTGGCCGCGGGCAGAGAAGGTGTTGCCCGCTCCGCCGACGCCCGGCGTGGTGCAGTCGGTGCCGGTGGTGCCGCCGAAGAGCAGGTCGCCGCTGCCGTTGGCGGCGAGGGAGATGGCGCCGCAGTTATCCAAGACCCGCACGAACTGGCCGGCCAGGGTCGAGGTGACGGTGCCGCCCGGGAAGGTGTAGACGCCCGCCGAGTTGGTGAAGCCGCCCGAGGAGAGGTTGGCGAAGGGCATCGGCATGCCGCTCTGGGGGACGCCGAGGAACTTCACGCTGCCCGTGGCCTGGGCGTACTCGTTGATGTCGCGGAAGTCGAGGACCTCGCCGGAAGCGGCGTCGATCCGGCCGCGCCAGGTGGCGCCTTCGCCCGCGCGGTTGAAGGTGAACTGCCAGGCGGCAGCCAGTCCGCGGCCCTTGCCGAACTCGAACTTGTCGTTGAAGCGGACGTCCTCGATGGCCACGGGCAGGAGCCGGAGCGAGCCGTTGTCGAGGAAGGTGTCGCCGGCGCGCATGCCGCCGACGTAGGCGGCGAGCACCGAGAGGGCCTGCTCGCGGGTCAGCTTCGCCTTGGGCGCGCTGGCCTTGGGCGAGGGCAGGTTCTCGCTGCCGAACTGGATCAGGTTGCCGTGGTTGATGCGGAAGACCACGCGGGCGCCTTCGACCGCCAGGCCGTCGATCTCCACGTTGTAATCGAGGTACCAGAGATAGTCCGAAGGATTGCCGGACCGGTCCTTGTCCAGCTTGAGGGACTTCACATCCACGCCCAGCAGATGGGCGACCTTGGGCAGGAACGAGCCGGAGATGCTCTCGAGAGTCGAGAGGTCGGCCTTCTTCTTGCCCTTGAGATGGCCTGCGATGTCTTCGGCCTTGAGGCCGTTGCCGCGGCCCGGCACCCAGGGCACGCCCGCGCCTTCGGCGAAGTCGACGCGGCCATGGCGCTTGTCGACCTGGGCCTTCCAGTCGCCGTTGGCACCGCGGAACGCGTGCCACCCGTCGCGCACGGTGGGCTCGAGCAAACTCTGGGCGTCCTCGACCTGCTCCATCACCGGCTGCGCGACGAGAACGTCGGCGGAGTAGGCCAGGGCGTCGAGATCATCGGCGGCTTCCTTGATGACCTGAGCATTCGCCGGCAGCGCCGGCAGGGCCAGCAGGCCGATCAGGGGCAGGATTGCGGTAATGCGACAGCTGCGGACATTCATACCTTGTCTTCCTCCTCGAGAGGGTTGAGGGACGACTGTGCTGCCGAAAGGGTCACTAAAGAGGATGTGTGCCTGTCGAGGGGAAAAGCGCGCCCGGGGCCGGAGACGAATCTCCGATCCCGGTATTCAGAAAACTCTTACTAGCAGAAAAGTCTACTCTGCGAAGTAGCCGTTCACGTCCAGCACGAAGTGGAGCGGCAGCGCGGTGGTGGCCTTTACGCTGATCTCCCCGTCCGGCGACAGGGAGACCAGGCCGTTGTTGCCGCGGCTCGCGCCCGCCCGGAAGCTGATGCCGCTGGTGAGCGGCGCCACCTGGTCGGCCCGGAACAGGTTGAGGTCGCCCGGCGCGCCGGGCTCGACCGCGGTGATGTTCACCGACACCGACCTGGTCCCGGCCGGCACGCCGCAGAGCCCGGCGACCTGGAAGGTCCGGACACCGAGGGGCTGGAGGGCGGGCGCGTGCGTCGTGCGCGTGTCCACGGCGCGGCAGGGGGCCACGGTATGGAAGTCGAGCGGCGGCGCCGGCCCGTCGTCCTGGGCGACGCAGGTGGAGACGCTGACGTCGTCGAGGAACCACCCCAACCCGTGGATGATGCAGTCGTTGATCGCCTCGAAGCCGATCCGGACGGTGCGGCCCTCGCATCCGCCGCTGCCGCCGAGCGCTATGTTGCAGGCCGCATCGAGGTCGACGTGAGTCTGCAGGAAGCCAGGGTTGCCGCCGGTGAAGGTCGGGGTGCCGGCGGTCCCGGGAGGCTGGCAGTCGACTGCGATCGCTCCGTTGTAGGTCGCGCCCGAGAGGGCCGCGGCCGGTACCTGGACGTAGCTCCCGCCGTCGACGGAGATCTTCAGCGTGCCGCCATCGTAGCCGGTCTCGAAATCGATGCGGTGCCAGAAGGAGAGCTTCGACTTGGCCGCTCCGGAGGGGACCACGAAGCCCGCGACGCCCTGGGGACGGGCAGCGCCGCGCTGGTTGGGGGTGTACGCGTCGGAGCAGCCCGCGCCGCCGAAGCGGAAGATGCGGCTGCCGCCGTGCGCGGGGCAGGTCTGGATGCCGCGCCAGCTCTGGGAAGAGCCGGGGAAGCTCAGCTCCGCCACGGTCCAGTCCGCGAGCCCGGCGCCGGTCTCGAAGCCGTTCTGGTAGAGGGTGGCGGTCTGGCACGGGGCTGTCGTGGCCGAGGCCTCGGCCGACTCGCCCGAGACGCAGCTCTCGCCCGAGGCCGCGCGGACCACGTAGAAGTAGGCCGTGCCCGCCTCGAGACCCGTGTCGAGATAGCCCGCCGCCGGAGCGATCACGCCCCTGACCAGGGTCCAGGGCCCGCCGGAGGTGGCCGACCGGTAGACGTGGTACTCCACCGCGCCGGGGACCGCGTCCCAGGTGATGTTGATCCTGTCGATCCCCTGCGCCGCGGCCGCCACGCCGGTGGGGGCGGGCGGCGGCGTGACGCAAGGCGGCTCCTGCGGCATGGCCGACTGGCACTCGGTGGGCGGCGCGGCGCAGGCGCCGTTGCCCGCGGCATGGGCCACCACCCTGTAGGAGTAGGTCAGGTTGTTGGCCACCGTGAGGTCGTTGAAGTCGGCCGCGGCCACGCCGTCGGCGATCTTCACGAAGCCCGCGCCGCAGCCGTTCTCGGAGCGGAGCACGTCGTAGGTGACGCCCGGGCCGGAGCTCGTCCAGGAGAGGGCGACCTGGCGGTTGCCCGGGGTCAGAGCCAGGGTTGACTGCGCCGGGGGCGTGCAGCCCGAGAAGCAGACATTGGCCCCGGGGTCCGAAGCGCAGGCGATGCCGTGGCGGTTGAAGGCGGCGAAGAGATGGCACGAGTGGGGTGTGCCGTTGGCGAGGTTGCCGTCGTCGTCGTCCGCGGCCCTCATCGTGCGCCACCAGGAGCCTGCGGAGCAGCCGTTCGAAGTCCAGGGGATGCTGCCCGTGTTGCAGGTGAAGGCCGAGGTGGTGGTGGGCCGGGAGAGATACCAGAGCCGCTCGGTGGTCATCCACACCGCGGTGCTGCCAGGGTCGGGCAGGTCGCGCGCGATCAGGTCCCAGACGGCCTCGGACGCAACGTGCGATTCGCAGTGCCCCTGTCTGCCGCACGGGCCGTCGTAGCCGGCACCGCTGCCGCAGCGCAGGCGGGTGAAGTTCTCCACCGTGTGCGGGGTGTTGGAGACGTGCTTGGCCCAGTCGATGTCCCGGACGCCCGTGCAGGCGGTGCAGGCGTCGCCGAAGCCGGTGCAGTTGGTGGTCCGGAAGCCGGGGCCCATGCACGACTCGTGGAGCATGAGGGCGGCGGTCACGTCGGCGTAGGCCTCCCCTGTGCCCATGTCGTTCGAAAAGCCGGCGCCGTCGAACTCGTCCAGTCCATGGCCGTACTCGTGCAGGGACACGGCCGCGATCTCCCCGGTGTTGCCGCAGCCGCCGCCGGAGCGGTAGAAGTTGATGGTCGAGCCGTTCCAGAAGGCGTTGCAGGTCAGGTTGAGGTTGACGTTGACCGGGAGCTGGGCGTTCAGCCAGGGGTTGGAAGGCAGCCAGCCGCGGCCCACCTCCTTGATGCGGTTGACGTGGTAGAACTGCGTGCGCGCCGAGTGGGTGTTGCCCGCCCCCCCGGAGCCCGGGGTGGCGCAGTCGGTGCCTGCCGAGGTCCCGAAGGCGATGTGGCCGAAGCTTCCCGACCCCTGGGAAATGGCGCCGCACTGGTCGTTGATGTCCACGTATTTCCCCGTCAGGGTGGACGACGCGCTGCCGGGATTGATGAAGAGGCCGGAAGAGCTCGTGAAGCCGCCCGAGGAGAGGTCGGCGAAGGGCATGGGCCGGACGACCTCGTCGTTGAAGATGTAGGACTGGGGGTAGACGCCGCCGGAGACCTGGGCGTAGCGGTTGATGTCGAGGAATTCCAGGACCTCGCCGGTGGTGGCGTCGATGCGCGCGCGCCAGGTGCCGTTGGAGCCCCGCCGCCGGAAGGTGAAGTCCCAGACCCGGACCAGGCCGCGTCCCGCGCCTTGCCGGTCCGCCGCGGGGAGCAGCCGCACCGTGCCGCGGTCCACGAACGTGTCCGCGGCCGAGAGCCCGCCCACGTGCGCGGCCAGGATGGCGAGCGCCTCCTCGCGTACCAGCTTCTGCGGCGGGGTCGGAGCACCGGGCGACGGCAGGTTCTCCGTCCCGAACTGGATCATGTTGCCGTTGTTGACCCGGAAGACGACCCGGGCGCCTTCCACGGCGGTCCCTTCCCGCTGGACGTCGAAGTCCACGATCCAGAGGTGCGGAGCCACCTGGCCGGACCGCTGCGGAGAGAGCACGAGGGCGGCGGGGTCGACCCCGAGCATGCGGGAGGCGCGGGAGAGGAAGGCCCGGGCGGTCGCCTCCAGGTCCTGCAGGTCTGCCGTCCCTGATGATTCCGGCGCGGTCAGCGAGTTGCCGGCCCCGGGGATCCAGGGGATGCCGGCCCCCTCGGCGGAGTCGACGCGGCCGGTGCGGCGGTCAAGGTAACCCTTCCAGGGATCTTTGGTGCCGCGCAGGAAGCCCTCCCAGCCGGACCTCACCCCGGCCTCCAGGCCGGTGGAGGCGCTCTCGATGCTCCCCTGCATGGCGCTGTACGCCGAGGGCCGCAGGCGCGGATCCACGATGGCGAAGGCGTCCAGTGGGTCATCCGCGTCGCGCATGACCTGGGCACCAGCCCCGCCCGTCAGGAGCAACAGAGCTGCGGCGACAGCGAAAACAGCGGTCCGGCTGGAAAACATGGAAACCCCTCCGAGGCTCAGACCATCTTGATGGGAATGGCCTCGGAAGTCTGCTTCATTTCGCGCCCTATTGGAACGGGGGTGACAAACGCGCCGAGTTCTGCTAGATTGATCTGGCCCTGAAGGAGACCGTGTGGCAGCACGCCTCCTGTAAAGACGGGCTACTTCGCAGTGTCAGGAGTGGAAAACGGGGGAGCCGGAAGGCTCTCCCGTTTTCATTTCACCATGTGCTCTCCAATGCGTCTCTTCTCAGCACTCCTCTTGGCCCTGGCCCTGCCGGCGGCCGGGCAGGACCGCTCCCTCTCCTGGGACGAGGTCGCCGTCACCGCCCGCCTGGACGAGCGCGGCACCCTCCACGTCCGCGAGCGCCAGACCTTTCTCTTTGACGGCGACTGGAACGGCGGCGAGCGGAGCTTCCGGAAGCGCTTCAACCAGGAGCTCGACCTCCAGAGGATCGCCCGGATCGATTCCGGCGGCCGGGAGATTCCCCTCGCCGAAGGGGACCTGAGCTCCGTGGACCAGTACGACTGGGCGGACAGCGACACCCTCCGCTGGCGCAGCCGTCTCCCCTCCGATCCTCCGTTCGAGCAGACCCGGATCACCTATATCCTGGACTACACCTGGTCCGGCATCCTGATCCGCGACGGCGACCTCTACCGCCTCGACCACAACTTCGGCATGCCCGACGCCGAATGGCCCGTCCGGCGCTTCGTCCTCGACCTCGAGATCGATCCTGTCTGGCAGCCTCTCGCCGCCGTGCCCGCCCACCTGGAAGAGCGGGACCTCGCGCCCGGCAGCGACGTGCTGGTCCGGGCCGGCCTGCGCCACACCGGAGGCGCGACGGCTCCCGATCCGGGCGCGGCCATCGTCCCAGTCTCCTGGCGCTGGGCCGCCTTCGCCGCTGCGCTGATCGCCATGGCCGTCCTCTACGTCCAGTTCCGGCAGGCAGAGGCCCGGCGCGGGCGCTTCGACTCCCTGCCCGTGCCGCGGGAGTGGGACGAAGCCTGGCTGCGCGAGAACGTGCTCGACCTCCTGCCCGAAGAGGTAGGCGCGCTGTGGGACCAGAAGATCGGTCCCCCCGAGGTCGCCGCCGTGCTCGCCCGGATGGTCGCGGAAGGGAAGCTGGAGACCTGGACCAGCCCGGGCTTCACCCTGTTGGGGATCTCTTTCACTCCGGGCATCCTCCACCTGCGCCTCAAGGTGGAGCGCCACACTCTCTACGGCTACGAGCGCCAGCTCGTGGACAAGCTCTTCCTGCATGCCGACGAGACCGATACCAACAGGGTCCGCCAGCACTACAAGAGCACGGGCTTCAATCCTGCCGGCGTCATCTCCGAAGACCTGGAAGCCCGGCTCGGGCTGCGCCTCGGGGCCTTCCCCGCGCCCGGCCCCCGCCGGACCCTTTTCCTCTCCCTGGGCGCCGTGGCCCTCTTCGCCCTGGATGCTCTGTTCCACCCGCTCTCGACCCTGGTCCTGTTCTGCATCCTCCTCTTCGGCCTCGTCTGGCTCTGCCTCGCCGGGGGCATTGCCGCCTACGCCTGGCGCAAGCGCACCGAGCGGCTCGACCTGGCCTCGCTGAGCTTCCTGGTGCCGGGGCTCCTGGTCTGGCTCTGGTGCGCGCTGGCCGCGTTCCACCGCGAGTGGCTCGGGCTGCAGTCGGGCCTCTACCCCGGGGTGCTCGGCGTGCTGGGGCTGGCCCTGGTGCCGGTGGCGGTCTGGAGCAGCCTGCTCAACAACGCGCGCTCGCGGGAGAGCGAGGCGGCCATCCGGAAGCGCCGCCTGCTGGGAGCGGGCCGGCGTCTCCTCCGCAGCGAGCTGAAGAGCTCCCACCCCCGCTTGCAGGACGAGTGGCTGCCCTACCTCCTGGCCTTCGGCCTCGGAGGGGAGGTGGACCGCTGGTTCCGTGCCTTCGGAGGCGAGAGCCGCGGCGGCGGATCGTTCTCCGTGCCCTCCAGCAGCGGAAGCATCGGCGGCATGAGCTCCTCAGGCTCCGGCTGGTCGGGCGGGGGAGGGCAGTTCGGAGGCGCGGGAGCCATGGCCTCCTGGAGCGTGGCCGCGGCGGGGCTGGCCTCAGGCGTCTCCGCGCCGAGCTCGAGCGGCTCGGGAGGCGGGGGCGGGGGCGGAGGCGGCGGAAGCTCGGGCGGGGGCGGTGGAGGAGGGTGGTAGGACTCGGACGGATCGAGGATGGCGGGATCGGCAGCCGTCACGGCTGCGATCCCGCCATCTCTTGCCCGCTACCTACTTCTTGCGGTGATAGTGCGTCTCCATGAACTGGTTCCACTTCCCGTCCTCGCCCTGCACATTCCCCGTGAACACCCGGTGGTCGTCGCTTTTCATGTTGATGATGTCCCGGTACTTCGACGTCTTCCCCTCGGCGCCGCTGAAGTCCGGACCCTCGGATTCGAGCGTCAGCACGTTCCCGGTCTCGTCCAGCCAGCCGTCGTAGACCCACAGCTTGGTCATCATCGATCCGACCCAGGTCCCCACGAACCGCTTCGTCTGCGGGTCGAAGCCGATCGTGATCAACATCGTCGCCGGCTCTCCGCCGGGCATCTCGCCGCGTCCCTCCCCCTGCACCCAGATCCCGCCGAGCGAGCGCACGCTCTCCGTCCCTGTGACCTTCTTCGGTGGCTGGCCGTCCTCCCCGGGCACCTCGTGCTCGTACGTCCATTCGCCCACGAGCTTCTGCAGCCACTGATGTTCCTTCTGCGGTTCGGGTTTCGGCATCATCGCGATATCTCCTGTGGTTTGTGTTGACGTTTATCCGTTGTAGGCCCGCTTCAGCTCTGCGATGTCGAGCTTCTTCATCTTGAGCATCGCGTTCATGGCTCTCTTCGACTTCTCGGACTCGGGATCCTTGACCAGCTCGGCCAGGATTACGGGGACGACCTGCCAGGACAGGCCGTACTTGTCCTTGAGCCAGCCGCACACCTGCGCCTTCTCATCCCCGCCCTCCGAGAGCTTCTCCCAGTAATAATCCACCTCGTCCTGGGTCTCGCAGTTGATCTGGAACGAGACAGCCTCGTTGAACTTGAACATCGGACCGCCGTTGAGCGCGGTGAACCTCTGCCCGTCCAGATCGAACTCGACCGTCATCACGCTTCCCGGCGGTCGCCCGTGGATCTCCTGCCCGGCTTCTCCATACCGGCTGATCTCCACGATGCTGGAATTCTTGAAGACGGACGTATAAAACCGGGCCGCCTCTTCGCCCTGGCTGTCGAACCAGAGACAGGGGGTGATTCTTTTAAACGCCATGCTTTCCTCCTATCGCCCGATATCAACGGCCGATGTCAACGGTGATACCGCGCCACTTCCCTTGGTTGAAGCGGATCACGCTCAGCGCGCACCGCGTCGCGTGACCCACGAGGATTGCGATCCAGATGTCGATCGGATCCAGCCTGCCCGTCTGCTGGATCACGAAGCAGATGCTGAGGGGAACAAGGATCTGCGAGACGATCGAAATGTAAAGCGGGCTCTTCGTATCGCCCGTACCCTGCAGCCCGCCCGTGTACGTGAGAGCCACGGCGATGAAAAGGCCCGACACGCTCAGCACCCGGAGGAGTTGGACTCCGATCTCGACCACGGCAGGCTCGTTCATGCCGAAGATCGCGAGGAGCTGGCGCGGAAGGAAAAAGAAGAAGACCCCGGCGAGCGCCGCGCCCGCGAGCCCGAAGCGCGCCGCCACGTGCACCGCTGCATCGGCCCGGTCGGGATGGCCCGCTCCGAGGTTCTGTCCGGCGACCGCGGCAGCCGCGCCCATCAGACCGACCGACGTCCACGTGATCAGCGAGAAGAGCTGAGTATAAGAAACCGCGAACGCCGCCTGCGCCGCCGCGCTCTGGGCGAGCGAGCCGATGAACGCGAGCAGGAACACGCCGCCGACGTTCATCGCGATCCCCTGGATGCCGGTCGGCAGGCCGAACCGGAAGAGCGACTTGATGATGCTCCAGTCCGGGCCGAACCCCTGGCCGCGAGGGAACGACACCACCCAGCCGCCGCTCCACAGCTTCCAGAGCGAGTACAACGCCACGAGCCCCGACGCCATCGACGTGCCCATGGCCGAGCCGGCGGTGCCGAACGACGGGATGGGACCCCAACCGCGGATGAGGATCACGTTGAAAACCAGGTTCAGCACGGTCATCGCCACGCCGAGAACCATGGGAGTGCGCGCATCCCCGGCCGAGCGCAGCGCGCCGCTCAGCATGAAGAAGACCAGCATGCCGCTGCTGTAGACAAACATGATGCGCAGGAACGGCAGCGCTTCGGCCACCACGGCCGGCTCGGCGTTCACGAGACCGAGCAGCCAGGGCGATGCGAAATACCCGACCGGCGCCATGATGCCGAGCGAGAGGAAGATCGCGGTGAGGAACGCCTGGTAGACCGTGCGGTTCACCTTCTCCTCGTCGCCCGCGCCCGCGAATCGCGCCACGAGCACGCTCATGCCCGTGAACAGCGACGAGATGAACACGATGACGATGATGAAGATCTGCCAGCTCACGCCGATCGCGGCATTCGCCGTGAAGCCCACCAGGTTGCCGACGAGCGCGTGGTCGACGATCCCCTGCAATCCGCCGATGATGTTCGTGAGCATCGTCGGCCACGCGATCTTCCAGACCGCGGGAAGCAGAGGTCCCTCGACGATGGACCGGTCGTAGCGGGGCTTGGCCGGCTCGGCCACAAGGTCGGGCTTGGTTGCGGGTACGCTCAGAAAGGCCTCCGTCGTCGGCATCGTGCTCTCCACACCCTGAGGACGAACGGGGTGGCGCCGATCCGACAGCGGGGACGATTCTAGTTGCGGGGGCTCTGCTCCTCCAGCATTGCGGGCAGCAGGTGCTCGGCCAACAGGCGCTGGGTGAGGCGCGGCGCGTTGGGCACGCCGAAGTTCGTGGTGGTGACGACGGCCACTACCCCATGATCGCCGAGATCGGGGAACACCTGCACCGTGTTGCCGCCCGTGCCGTTCATCGCGAAGGAGCGGATCTTCTGGGAACCGACCGTAAACTCGTGCAGCCACCAGAGATACCCGTAGCGGGTCGTCTCGTCGATCTGCGCCCGCGGCTCGGTCGAGGCCTTGACCCACTCGGCGCCCACAATCCGCCGTCCCTCCCACACGCCGCCGTCCGCGTACAACTGGCCCAGGCGCAGGAGGTCGCGGCTGCGCAGGCCCAGCCCGCCGCCCGCCTGCGCCAGGCCGAGCGGCGAAAGCTGCCAGTCCGCGCGCGGAATCCCGAGCGGCGCGAACAGCGAGTCCCGCGCGAAGTCCTGGAGCGGCCGGCCCACCGCCTTCTGGAGCACGGCGCCGAGCGTGGTGACCCCGGCCGTGCAGTAGCTGAAGCTACGTCCATAGGGAGAGTCCTCGGGCTTCGGCGTCCAGGCGGGGAAGCCCCGGACCGGCAGATCCAGGTAGAACCCCACCCAGTCCTCGATGAGATACATCCGCTCCTCGTTGCCGCGCGAGAACGGGTTCCAGTCATCGCACTCCAGGAGCGAGCTCATGGTGAGCAGGTCCTCCACCGAGATCCTCTCCTTGCGCGGATCGGGGTGCGCCCATGGGCTCCTGTCGGAGAGGAACGGAGCGATCGGAGCGCTCACCCCCGGCAGCCTGCCTTGCTCGATGGCGATGCCGGCGAGGATGCTTGCCACCGTCTTCGTGGCCGAGCGCGTGTTGCGCAGCGACTCCGCGCCGCCTTCGTCGAAATAGACCTCGTAGACCAGGCGTCCGTCGCGGGCGATGAGGATGCTGGTGACGTTCTGGAACTCTCCGGCGCGGATCGCCTTGGTCATGGCTTCGAGCCGGGCAGCCTCAGGGGTGGTGGCGAGCTGAAAGGAGAGCGCGGTGAGCAGGAGGGGGTTCATGGCCGTGAGGGTACGGTCCTGTCCGCCCTTCTGTCTTGTACGGAACAAACACGGCGCTCAGAAGAGACGATCCGCGAGATTACCGTGCCGGTACGCCGACGGAGTCACGCCGAACGCCTGCCTGAACGCCTTCGCGAGATGGCTCTGGTCCGCGAAGCCGCAGGCGAGGGCGACCTCGGCCAGCGGCGCCGAGCTTCCGGCGAGGAGCGAGCAGGCCCTCTCCAGCCTGCGCTCGCGCAGGTACTCGCCCGGGGTGCAGCCGAAATGCTGCCGGAACGTCCGCGTGAGGTGCACCGGGTGTACGCCGACCGCCCCGGCAATGCCCGCGATGGACAGCTCCTCGCCGCAGGCATCATGGAGGAGCTCCCGCGCGAGGCGCAGCCATCCCGGGGAAGACGGCTGCTCCCGGTCGAAGGCCTGGCTCGTCCGCGCCAGCAGCTCGAGGCAGAGGGCCTCCGCCACGAGCGAAGACGTCCCGTCCGGAGACAGGCACTCGCGCGCCACCCTCCGAGCCAGCGCGACCAGGTGCCGCGGAAGGACGGAGGCCGCGTCCGGCAACGGAGCGCAGCTCGCGGCATGGCGCAGGGCCGGCGCCTCCACGGAGATCGTGAAAAACCTGCCGCTCCTCGACCGGAAGCAGTCGCGATGCGTGGTGCCCGGGGGGTTGTAGATCAGGGTGGGAGCGCCGCAAAGCTCCGGCGCCTCGCGGGCCGACGTCACGTAGACGCCCGACGTCACGAGCACGAAGTGGGCCTCTTCATGCGTGTGGCGAACGACCTCGCGCTCCGGAACCGTGGGAGACAGGTGCGCCAGCGCGAAGCCCCGCACGTCGAGAGAGCTCTGCTCCCTCCCGAAGAACTGTCCGAACGACAGCCGCGGATCCCGAGAGTCTGCCGGCCTCATGCGCTCACCAGAGTACGCCATCGGCAACCCGGAGTTGCAGCCGTTCCAATTCCCCTGATCCCAGAGCCCCGGAGGGGCTCCGGAAAGGGTGGAGCCCACTCCCTGCTGCTCGCCCAGGCGCTCGTCTCCCGCATCCCTGGCCCCGGTCTACGCTCGTACTTCGACGGGGTAGGGCTTCAGGACAGGGCGGGAAGTCTGAAGTCCGCCCGGATTGTCTCGAATTGGCGCGGTGCGCCGGGCCGCCGACCTATGGAACCTGCAGCCGGTCGTCTTCTTCGCGCGTCAGCAGCCATGCGTGAAACTCCATACCAGGAAGCCGTTTCCTGAGCATGGGAATCAGCTTCGACACCACTGATTGGTGGGAAGCCTTCTCGACGCTGGGCAGGACATCCTTGGGAAGTCCGCGATCGAGAATATCCCTTGGAATCTCGAGCTCCCGCGGATGTCTGTACGCCCCGCAATCCCGGTGATCGAGAATGACGATCCGCTTGATGTCATGCCTCAAGAACAGTGCGGCTTCGACGTGCTGGACAAGGACGTCCTGCCAGTCCATCCGGCACGCTCCGAGCGACGCTCCTGCGAGGATGAACTGATCATAGGCCGAGGCCGGAAAGATCCGCGCCATCGCATCGAGAACCCGGCGCGGGTAGCGGTAGTCGATGCAAGTGAGAAGCAGCGACATTCCATCCTTCCCAAGGATCTCGGAGGCGTAGGCCTCGAAAGTCATGGGCTCCTGGACACCCTGCAATGCGTCATCGCTCATGCCGTGCCTCCTCGCGCCGCCGGTCGGTTTGGTCGGTTGGATCGAGCCTACGCGAGGCGTCGGAGGGCGTCAATCGTTTCTCCCTGGGAGCGCCGGCGTCCTCGCCGGCATCTTGCCCTGCAAGGCCGGCAGGGATGCAGGCGGTCCCAGGGAGCCCGCTTCCACGATAAAATCCTGCAAGAGCCCGAAAGGAGGCCTCGCATGGACCTGAAGCTGCTCGCAGATGCCCTGGTGACCACTCTCGCGCCGGTGTTGCCGTTTCTGATCGCTGGTGGCACGGAGGCAGTCAAGGCGGCCGGAGAGAAGGTGGGGGAGGGGACGGTCGAGCTGGGCCGCAAGCTTTGGGCAACGCTCCGCAAGCCGGTGGAGGAGAACCCCCGCGCTCTCGGAGCGGCCGAGGAGGTCGCCGAGGCTCCGGACGACGGCGATGCCCGGGCAGGATTGCGCCGCCAGCTCGTGAAGATCCTCGAAGCCGATCCCGATCTGACTTCCGAGGTGGCGAAGCTCCTCGACTCCGCGGGACGGGGCACGTCCTACCAGGCGAGCCTTCAGGGCTCGGGCGCCATTGCCCAGGGACCGGGCGCGGTGGCGGCGGGAGAAGGAGGGATCGCGGTGGGCGGAAGCGTGACGGGAGACGTCAGCGCCGGGCGGAAGGCCAATGACCGACCCTGATTCCGCGAGCGAGCTCGAGCGCCTCCGAGCTGAGCTTGCCTCTCTCAAAGCTCAGCTCCAAGGTTCGGGCGCCATCGTCCAGTCGGGCGGAGTGGCGGCCGGGGCGGGAGGAACAGCGGTGGGGCGCGACATGGTCACCAACTATGTCCAGCCCGGTCCTGGAGCGGACGCCGACACTCTTCGCTCGGCCTATCTCCAGCGTCTCGTGAGCCAGACAGAAGCTCTGGCTCTCTCGGGTGTCGATCCTGCCTTGGCGAACGACCGCGAGGCGCGGCTGCGGCTCGATGCCGTCTACACCGCCCTGCTCACCACGAGCACCGACGAGAGGAACACCAAGGGCCGTCCTATCCCGGTTCCGGAGAACCGGCCTCGGGCCCTCTCCGCCTTGGCGCTGCTCGACCGGCAATCCCGGCTCGTTTTGCTCGGGGATCCGGGGAGCGGCAAGAGCACCTTTGTGAATTTCGTCGTCCTCTGCCTGGCGGGAGAGGCTCTTGGCCGGCCGGACGTCAACTTGAAGGTGTTGCGCTCGCCCCTGCCGGCAGAGGAGGAAGAGGAAGCGAAGAAGCCTCAGCCCTGGCGGCACAAGGCGCTCCTGCCGGTGCGTGTCGTACTGCGGGACTTCGCGGCCACGGGGCTGCCGGAACCGAGAGAGGAGGCGACGGCGCAGCATCTCTGGTCCTTCCTTGAGCGCGAGCTGCAGGCGTGTGGGATCGGAGAGTACCTGCCGCACCTCAAGCAGGAGCTGCTCGCGAAAGGCGGATTGGTGCTGTTCGACGGGCTCGACGAGGTACCGGAGGCGGAGGCTCGCCGGCAGCAGATCCGGCAGGCGGTGGAAAGCTTCTGCCAGAGCCTGGGAAAGTGCCGGGTCCTGCTGACCAGCCGGACCTATGCCTATCGCAACCAGGAGTGGAAGCTGCCGGGCTTCGCGGAAGGGGAGCTGGCGCCGTTCAGCCGCGGCCAGATCCACCGCTTCATCTCGCGGTGGTACGAGCAGATGGCCGCTCTCGGCCGGCTGCCGGAGGAGGACGCGCGGGGCCGCGCCGTACTGCTCGAACGCGCGGTCTTCACCGGCGACCGCCTGCTCGGTCTGGCCCGGCGGCCGCTGTTGCTGACCCTGATGGCAAGCCTCCACGCGTGGCGCGGCGGCAGCCTGCCGGAACGCCGGGAGGAGCTGTACGCCAGCGCGGTCGACCTGTTGCTCGACGTCTGGGAGAAACAACGGGTACGGTTCGATGCCCGCGGCGAGCCGGTGCTGCCACAGCCGAGCCTGAGCGAGTTCCTGAACGTGGGAAGAGAGAAGGTCCGCGCCGTGCTCGAAGAGCTGGCTTGCGAGTGCCACGGAGCTCAAGCCGACACGACCGGCACCGCTGACCTCGATGAGGGGCGCCTTGTGACAGGCCTGTTGCGCCTGAATCCGGAGGCGAAGCTCGGCCTTCTCGTCGAGTACCTCCGTGACCGGGCGGGCCTTCTGGAGCCCCGGGGCGTAGGGGTGTATACGTTTCCTCACCGCACTTTTCAAGAGTACCTGGCGGCTTGCCACCTCACCGGGGAACGCTGGTGGCCCGACCGGGTGGCCGAGCTCGCGCGCAGAGATCCGGCCCGCTGGCGGGAGGTGGTGCTTCTCGCCGGAGCCAAGGCGGCGCGGGGAGCGGTGCCGAGCGTCTGGCAGCTCGCCGAAGCCCTCTGCTGGCGGGAGCCGGACGATTCGGAGAGCGGCATCGAGGACGCCTGGGGAGCCCACCTCGCTGGCCAAGCGGTGGTGGAATCGGCGAATCTCTCCCAGGTCAGCCCTGCCAACCGGCCGAAGCTGGAGCGGCTGCAGCGCTGGATGGTCCGCCTGCTCGGGGACGGCCGTTTCCCTGCTCCCGAGCGGGCTCTGGCAGGTCGCACCCTGGCGAAGCTGGGCGATCCGCGCTTTGATCCGGACCGCTGGTTCCTGCCGCGGGATCCGCTCCTGGGTTTTGTGGAGATCCCCGCCGGCCCCTTTTTGATGGGGAGCGAGGAGAGTGATCCTGACGCTTACAGAGACGAACATCCTCAGCACGAGGTGAGTTTGCCAGCCTTCTACATGGCGCGGTATCCGGTGACGGTCCAGCAGCTCTCCGCGTTCGTGGCGGACAACTCCCAGGATCTCCAGGATCGGCGAGCTCTGGAGGGGCTCTCCAATCATCCGGTAGTCCTCGTCACCTGGTTCGAGGCTCTGGCCTACTGCCGCTGGCTGGGGGAGAAGCTGAAGGCGGAGGCGGTAGAGCGCCTGGCGTCGGGAGCGGAGCCGCGGGATCTCTGGGAAGGCCTCGCGAGCGGGCGGCTGGTGGCGAGCTTGCCTTCGGAGGCGGAATGGGAGAAGGCGGCGCGGGGGACCGATGGCAGGAAGTACCCTTGGGGTGAAGACTTCGATCCGGATCGGGCGAACGTTCGCGAGAGCGGAGTCGGCGCTGTCAGCGCGGCTGGCTGTTTCCCCGGCGGGGGGAGGCCGTTCGGCTGTGAGGAGATGAGCGGCAACATGTGGGAGTGGACGAGGAGCGCTTTCAAGGAGTATCCCTATATAAGGAAGGACGGCCGAGAAGATTTCGAAGTATCGGCGCAAGTTCTCCGTGCTGTGCGGGGCGGCTCGTGCTTCTACTTCTCCAGGCGCGCCCGTTGTGCGGCCCGCCTCAGGCACGAGCCGGGCGACCGCCGCGACGTCATCGGGTTCCGTGTCGTGGTGCTCCCATTCTCCTCTGATCTCTGATTTCTCTGGTCTCTGAATCTCTGGACTGCTTCTTTCGGAGGGGGGAGTCCAGAGGGGGGCGTCCGGAGCGGGTACCAGGACATGCCTGGGCGCGGGGCACGGTATCTGTGGGCGCACCGTCGTGCCATCTGTGCTAGCCCATGCTTTGGCATAGGCCGCCTGAGGCGGCCGGGCCGGGGAGGACGTAGTGCAATCTGAGCGAGTCGTGCGCCTGTTCCGAAATGGGCGTAACCAAGCAGTCTGCATTCCGCGAGACCTTGAGCTCCCCGGTAGCGAGGCCTTGCTCCGGAAAGAAGGGGACCGGCTGATCGTCGAACCGATGCCCCGGCGGTCTCTCCTGGAGGTTCTGTCCACGTGGGCTCCTCTTGATGAGGAGTTTCCGGACATCACCGGCTGGGAAAGCCGATCGGGCCCAACGATCTGTTGATCGCAGCCCACGCTCTGGCGCTCGACCTGACGCTGGTGACCGCAAACGTCGAGGAATTTGCCCGGGTACCGGGTCTCTCCGCCGAAAACTGGCTCGCCTCCTGAGGGTACCGGGACATGCCCGGGCACGCTATGCTCCCGCGGTGAAACGCGTCATCCTTTACGGTCTGGCCGGCGGCGTGCTCATCGCGCTCCTCAAGGTCCTCGAGTACAAGCACTTCGTCCGCGCCTATCCCACCGAGATCTATGGCGGCCTGGTGGCGGTGATCTTCTCCGCCGTGGGCATCTACTTCGGGCTGCGGTGGGCCCGGCCCAAAGAGGTGGTGGTGGTCAAGGAGGTCCGGGTCCCGGAGGGCGGGCCCTTCGTGCTCGACGCCGGGAAGCTCAAGGAGCTCGGCATCACCCAGCGGGAGCATGAGATTCTCGGGCTCATCGCGGAGGGGCTGAGCAACCGGGAGATCGGCGAGCGGCTGTTCGTGTCCGAGAACACGGTCAAGACCCACTCGTCCCGGCTGTTCGACAAGCTGGGGGTCAACCGCCGGGTCCAGGCAGTCCAGAAGGGGAAGGAACTCGGCCTGATCCCCTGAAACAGGGAGTCAACCGGGGTCAACCCGGGGGTCAACGAAAGTATGATTTCCGGGTTTCAGCCCGAAAATCACCCGAACGCAGGACGACGGGCGCGGCACCGCGGCGGCAGACTGCGGGGCATCACACAGGAGGAAACGGCAATGAAAAAAATCGTGCTCCGCTTCGGTCTCGCGTCGGGTGCCATTCTGGTTGCGATGGGGGCAGTGATGCTGCCTCTATGCATGAGCGGGACCATCGACTTCGACGGCGGCGAGGTCCTTGGCTACAGCGCCATGGTCCTCGCGTTTCTGCTGGTCTTCTTTGGCATTCGGTCCTACCGCGACAACGTCGCCGATGGGTCGATCAGCTTCGGCAGGGCCTTCAAGGTCGGCATTCTCATCACGCTGACCACGTGCGCGATGTACGTCGTGGTCTGGGAGATCACCTACTTCGGCTTCTACCCGGACTTCCTCGACCAGTACACCGAGTACACCCTCACGAAGATGCGCGAGGACGGGGAGAGCGCGGCAGCCATCCAGAAGACGACGGCGCAGTTGGCCACCATGGCGAAGTACTACGACAACGTGTTCTTCAACGCCGGCATCACCTTCCTGGAGGTCTTCCCGGTCGGCCTGATCGTGACGCTGGTCTCCGCCGCGATCCTCCGCCGGAAGCCCCCCCAGGAAGCGCCGGCGGGGGCTGTGGCGGCCTGAACGTCCGTCCGCGTCGCGATCCAGGAGGCCTTGCAGAGATCCAGGGGAAGGCCGGGGGGCCTGCCGCCTACGGCTCCGAGCCGGCCTCCCGCTTCTTTCTGTACAGCCCCTCGTTGTGCGCCCGTCCCTCGCGGATCTGGTCGATGCGGCCGTCCAGGGCCCAGCGGCGGAGGGTGGTGGCCACGCTCCGAGGGTCGGGCCGGCGGCGGAGCTTCGCGCCCCAGCGCTCCTGGATGGCCCGGGTCACGGTCGTGGCTCCGAACGTCTGGTCCGGAGGCAGGTCCTCCAGGACGCGGGCCATCATCCGGCTCAGCGACTTCCTCCTGCGGAGGTCGAGGTCGTCGGCAGGACCGGGCGAGGGCGGCGCGACCGATTTGTCGCGCTCCAGCAGCTCGCCGGCCGCGACGGCCGCGGCCCGGAACGCGTCCAGATGTCCCTGCGCGGCATCGAGCTCGGCTTGGTGGAGCGTTACCTTCTCGTGATGGAACGCCTCCTGCCCGGCGTGCAAGTCCAGCAGCTTCTGGTGATGCACCACCCTCGCCTCCAACTGCGCCACCATCTGGGCAATCGACAGATTCAGGCTCACGGCTCCTCCTTGTCGCAGATGAGCGCATGCTGCGGCAAATGCCAGCCTCGCTCGGATTCAACGTCGCAGACAGTCGCAGAATAAGGATGGATGTCGCCATCCGTCTTTCCATTGCAATAATCATAAGGGAGAAGCGGCCGCGAAGCCATTCGTTGCGACGAATTAAGGAAGCGAGGCGACAATCGAAATTAATGTGCGACAAAGAGAGGGGAGTTGGAGAGTTGAAGTGGATTGGCGCGGCATCGGACCAATTCCAGGCAGGTACGAGGAGAGGGTCGCGACAAAATGGTCTGGGCGAAGAATGTCGAGGATCTCTGGGCGGAATCTTGCGGGCCGGAAATCGTTCTGGGAGACCTTGTGCGACAATGAAGCGTTCGGCGCGACATTCAGGGAGCTGCCGATGCCCTGACCGCCCGCCCCACCCGCAGTCCGTCGTGCAGACGGTAGGCGTGCTGAGCGGTCGCGATCGCTCCCGGTTCCTCCAGCCGGCCGCGCAGCAGATGGAGATGCCGGGCGGCCGCGTTCGTGGCCTCGGCCCGCAGCGCTCCCTCGGGAGCCAGACGCTCGCCGACTTCCAGGACCGGCACTCCCTCGCCCTCCTCCAGGCGGTCCGCGATCAGCCGTTCCCAGGTGACGCCCTCCTGGCTGCCGGGCTTGAGCTGGACGCGGCGGGTGAGCGCCCTGCCTCCGAGAGAGAGCCCTCCGTCCGCATCCCGCCAGAGGACGAGGTCCATCGCTTCCTCGACCTCGCGGCGGTCTTCCCCGGTTGCGCCCACGGCGGTCTTTCCCAGGCGCCAGGGGAAGCGCCTGTCCAGGTGGGAGCGCAGCGCAGGGACGACCACCCTGGACAGCTCGTCCTTCTCGATCACGTCCCGCGGATCGAAGCCGGCTTCCACGAGGTCGCGGCCGAAGGTGGCGCCGTAGCCGCGCTTGTTCGAGAAGAAGCGGCAGGCGGGGGGGCGCGAGGCGAACATGCCTCGCACGGTGGCGGCCAGGTAGATCGATTCCCACCAGCGGTCCGCGGGCAGGAAGGCCAGGGTCGAGAGCTGGATGTCCTGGACCAGGAGACCGCCGGGCCGGAGCATGCCGGCGAGCGTGCGGCAGAAGGCGTTCGTGGCTGTGAAGACCTGGGGGTCCAAACCTCCCGAGGAGGTCGCCGCCGCCACCTGGAGCTCGGGCCAGGCTGCGAGCCAGCGTTCGACCGTGGCGTCCGTGTCCGGCCCGGGCCGCTCCAGGCAGAGCACGGTGGTCTGGGCGAGCAGGTCCGGGGCCAGCTCGGACAGGGCTTCGAGGAGCTGGGTGATATGGTAGAGATGGTCCTCGACCACGACGATCGGACGGCGATCGAAACTGTTGGCCTCCCTCCAGGTCATGGCTCTACTTTATCCCCGGCGGTCTCCCTGGCTCCTCTACATCGGGGTGCTGCTCTTCGTCATTCTCGCCTGGATCTCCGCGCATGCCATCCACCGCGAGTGGCAGCGCCGGCTCGGAGAGGAGCGCTCCGAGACTCTCTACCAGCTCGTGCAGGACAAGACGCCGCCGCGGCCCACCGAGACCCCGGGCATCTCCGCCTGGCTGCACCTGGCGCTGAAGCGCTATGCGGCCACCCTGGACCACGGCGAGGTCATGACCTGGGAGGATCGCCGGTCCGTGCCTCCCGGCCTGGCCGGGCTCCGCGACCTTTTGTCGATGCCGGTCGAGCCGTCAGCGGCTGAGCCGCGCCTGGTTTCTCTGACGAATGAGGAGACGAGCCTCCAGTTCCGCGCCCAGCGCTTCGCGGAGATCGACGGACACTGGCTCGTGGTGACCCGGCGCAAGGCGCTCGATGCAGGCGATTCGGCCTCGGACCGCTTCCTCGCGAGGACCGGTCCCCACCTGCTGCGCCTGGCCCGCCGCGTTTCGGCCGGCTCGCCGCGGGTGGTGCGTGTCTACGCCCTCTCCGAGGACGGCACGCTGGTCTCCATGCCGCTGGCCGAGCTCACCGCGGACCCGGCGGTCCGGCGGCGGGCGGCTCTCGACGAGGGGCGCGAGTTCCGCAAGGTCCCGCAGCTCCCCAACTTCGTCTCCAATGAGTTCTTCTTTCAGTTCGACTTCAGCCGGCCTGCCGGGCAGGTCTACTACTCGGGCCTCTACCTGGACCTCGGCGGCCAGGGGGTGGTGGCCACGATCATCGTCCCCTATGTCGATGCCGGCTCCCTCGGCGTGCTAGGGACGGACGTGGCGTTCGACGTCGATTGGAAGGCCTTCGCGCGTCAGATCGAGCCGCCCATGGTGGCCGAGGTGGTCCGCCTGGGTCCGCTCCCCGAGGGGCGGTGGCGGCCTTGGAGCGATGTGGAGGCCGCCCTGCCCCAAGTCAGCCCGCTCGCTCCGGCGGTGGCCTCTCTGGCAGGACGCGAGCGACGGGAGGGGCTGTTCGTTGCGCCGGGCTCGGTGCAGGAGGCGGTGGTGGAGGGGCAGGGCGCCGTGGCCGCTCTCCAGATGGCGGCGGATACCTGGCTCGTCGTCCTCTTCCCAAGGACCGGCGCGACGTCGCCGATCCTCAGCCTTGGATTGCTGAGCGTCCTCTTCCTCCTCCTGGTCGCGGGCTTTGAGGTCCACCGCCGCCGGGCCGAGCAGGCGCAGGACAAAGCCGAGCGCGAGCTGGCCGAGAAGCAGAACCTTCTGAACACCATGCAGGTCCCCCTGCTGGTCGTGGACCCCAACTCCGACGCGGTCGTGTTCGGCAACGAGGCGGCCCGCCGGCTGGGCATCGAGACGGGGGTGCGCATGGCCGACCTGGTGCCGGACGACGAGCGCGCCCGGCGACATTACGAGCACATGCAGATGGCCGGTCCCGACGCGCGGCGCGCCTACGGTCTCCCCCTGCGGCTCAACGGCGAGACCCGCTATGCCGTGGTGCGTTCCGTGGCGGTCACCGCTCCCATCGAGGCGCTGCACGCGGACGAGCGTCACCGCCTCGGCGTCCTCTTCCTGTTGGAGCCCGAAAGCGACCTCGCCCTCCTCACCGAGGACCTCGTGGCTGGCGCGCAGGGGGAGGAGCGCCGCAAGCTCGCCGGCCTTCTCAGCCACGGGGTGGATACCCTGGTCCGTGTCCTCGCCCGTCTCGCGGGCAGGGGAGAGGAGGACTTCGTGTCCTGGCTCGCGGGCTATGTGGACCGCCGGGTCCACGTCACGGCGTGGCTCTTCGATCATTGGGATGCCGAGCCGCCGCTGCCGCCCGCCAGCGCCATCGAGGCGGGGCAGGCGCGCGAGACCCTCTCCGCCTTGCAGCGGGTCTTCGCCCTGGCCGCTGCCGATCCCGGGCTGCGCTCCAGCCTGCACTGGGACAACGGTGTCCTTGCCAGTCCCCCTCAAGGCGACATCCCCGCCGTGAGCCTGGACTGGCCGCCGGAGGTCTGGTTCCCCCTCCCGGTGCGCGGCGGTTTCGGTCTGTTTCTGGAGGAGGTCCTGGTCAACGCCATCCGGCACGGACGCCCCGGCACGACCCCCCGTCTGACAGTGAGCTACGACCCCGGCCGCGCCGAGCTGCTCTTCGAAGCCGAGAACGAGACCTCGGACGCCCGGCGTCTCCGGGGAGAGCCCTACGGTGGCCGGCGTATCCTGGAGCGCCTCGCCCGCCTCTTCGGATGGGAGGGGCTGGCGTTCGAGGATGGCACCGGGACGTTCCGGGTGAGCTGGCGGGTGCCGGTGAGCGAGCGGGCGGACCCGGGAAGCCCGGACTGAGCCGGCCACGCCATGCCGCACGAAACAGCCTGGCGTGGCCGTGATTCACGAGCCTACTTCTTTCCCTTGTTGGGCCTCCTCTGGGCCGCGAACATGGCGCGCAGCGTCTCCGCCTCCCCCCGTTCAAACTCGGGGATCGGCAGCTTCTCGATTGCTGCCTGGGCCGTTCTCAACGCCCCGAGCGCCTCCCTCTGCAGAGTGCCGTTCTCGACCAGCGTCGGAATGACGATTTCGAAGAGCGGGATCCAGCAGGCCTGGACAGAGGGGGCGTACAAGGTGATGCAGTGGTGCTCGTCGCAGCATGCCTGCACCACCGCCCTGTCGGTCGCCCAGTTTCCAAAGAGTTGACCTTGCGACCACCAGGTGTGGGCCGAAGCCCGGATCACGTAGCAACCGGGAGGAACCTCCACGTCGGCATGCCCGCACGGCGCCGGCACATTGTCATACTTCTTGCCGCACCATTCGAGGACCTTGCCATCGCAGGTCATGATGGCCACCACCCAGTCCCGTTGCGCCATCTTGCACGGATGGCCCAGATCGGTGATCCATATGTTGAGACGTGCCATTCCCATAACGACCTCCTTGGTCTGTGATTCCGGTTTGTCCCTGCTTGCGAAGGCGATCTCTTGGTATTGATCAATCCATGGGGCTCACCCCCCTTCGGCGGGGACCAGCATGGCCATCTTTTGATGCTTGCGCTGGGCGTTAAAGAGAACTACGTTGGGAAGAGGGGAATCCCCTCACGACGGCCTAGCGGCCGCTCGCTGCAGACGCAGCCCGTTAGCAAGTGAAAGGCAATAGACTAGGCGGGTATGAGAAAGGAGCCTGCATGAGGAGATCCGCTGCCCTCGTCCTGCTGATGCTGTTCGTCCTGCCTCTCTCCGCCCTCGCGGCACCCCCTCCGGAAGACAGCCTGGCCGCCCCCCTTCAGGTGCTGGGGCTATTCGACACCGTCCGCGTGCGCCGCGACGTCCACGACATCCCGCACATCTTCGCGAAGAACGACCGCGACGCCCTGTTCGCCCTGGGCTGGGTCCATTCCCAGGACCGCTTCTTCCAGATGGACCTGCTGCGCCGCACCTTCAGCGGCACCCTGGCCGAGCTGGTTGGGGAGGACGCCCTGGATTCCGACGTCGAGGTACGCACCCTGGGCCTGCGGCGCGCCGCGGAGGCCTCGCTGCCCGCGCTTAGCCGCTCCACCCAGGTCTGGCTGGAGTCCTATGCCCGCGGCGTCAACGCCTGGCTCGCCGATCCGGGCAACTCGCTCCCCGCGGAGTACGGCCCCCTGGAGCTGACCCGTGCGTCCGTCCCGGCCTGGACCCCCGTGGACAGCCTGGTGATCACCAAGGGGCTGGCCTTCAGCCTCTCCTTCGACCTGACCGACATCGACCTGACCGTGGCGCTCTCCGCCTTCCAGGAGGCCGGGGAAGACGGGGGCTTCAACGGCGTGGCCCTGTTCAGCCAGGACGTCTACCGCGCCGCGCCGTTCGACCCCACGGTGTCGATCCCGGGCCGCCGGCTGCGGGAGCCCCGGGCCTCGTCCGCGCCCGCCTACCTGGGCCGCGCGGCCAGGCTCGCCCGCCTCTACCGCGAGCGCGCCCGGGCCGTGCCCCTGCTGCGCCAGGCCCTGGAGCACAAACGGGACCGCGGCAGCAACTGGTGGATCGCCAGCGGCCGGTTGACCGAGACGGGGCGGCCTCTCCTCGCCAACGACCCGCACCTCGGGCTCGATACGCCGAGCATCTTCTACGAGGCCCAGCTCCGGGTCGTCCCCGGGCACACCGAGCCGATGAATGCCTTCGGTGTGACCTTTCCGGGCGTCCCTGTCATCGTCCTGGGCTGCAACACCCGCATCTGCTGGGGGGCCACCACGAACCCCATGGACGTCACGGACGTCTACCTGGAGAGGCTGGTCCTGGGTCCGGGCGGAGTTCCCACCGGGGTGGTCTTCGGGGGGCAGACCAGGCCCGTGGCGCTCATCCCCCAGGCCTTCCGTGTGAACACCCCGGGCGACACGGCCTCCGACAACCTGGAGGACGCGGGGATCGGCCCGCTCGAAGGGGGATTGACCCTGGTCGTTCCGCACCGCAACAACGCGCCCATCGTCCAGGTCGACCTCTCGGAGCCCGCCGACGCCTTTGCCCTGTCCGTGCAGTACACGGGCTGGGGAGCCACCCGGGAGATGGACGCTTTCCGCATCTGGAACCGGGCCGGGACCCTGGCGGAGTTCCAGCAGGGCCTGCAGTTCTTCGACGTCGGCTCGCAGAACTGGGCCTACGCGGACGTGGACGGCAATATCGCCTACTGGACGAGCGCCGAGATGCCGCTGCGCGAGGACCTGCAGAACCTGGAGCGGGCGGACGGCGGCGTCCCCCCCTTCCTCATCCGCGACGGCACGCACACCCTGAGGCACGAGTGGCTGCCTCTGACGAATCCGCAGCCGGGGCAGGCCATCCCCTTCGCCATCCTGCCGCAGGCGGAGATGCCCAGCGTGATCAATCCCGGACGGGGCTGGGTGGCCAACGCCAACAACGACCCGATCGGCACGAGCAACGACAACAATCCCTTGAACCAGGAGCGGCGCGGCGGCCAGGGCATCCTCTACCTGGGCATCTCCTACGACCGCGGCTACCGCATCGGCCAGATCGAGCGGCTGCTCGAGGCCGAGTTGGCGAGGGACGGCAAGTTCTCCGTGGAGGACTTCGAGCGCATCCAGGCCAACAACCAGCTCCTGGACGCGCAGGTCTTCGTCCCCCACATCCTCCAGGCGTTTCAGAGGGCGAGGGTGGCGAGCGCCACGTCGGCCCTCGGCGCCCTGGGCCGCGACGCCGGGATCGTGGAGGCGGTGGAGCGGCTCGGTGCCTGGGACTTCAGCACGCCCACGGGCATCCACGCGGGGTACGACCCGTTCGACGATCCCTTCGACCTGCCCGAGCCGACGCCGGCCGAGATTCGGAACAGCGTGGCGGCCACGATCTACTCGGTCTGGCGCGGCCAGGTGGTGCAGCGGGTGATCGACGGCACCCTGGCGAGGGTGGGCCTCGGCGACTTCGACCCGGACGGCGACGTGGCCCTGGCCGACCTTCGCCATCTCCTGGAGAATTTCTCCCGGAACCAGGGACGCGGCGCCTCGGGGATCCAGTTCTTCACCGACCCTGATGCCGCGAACCCGTCCCAGGCCCGCGACCTGGCCCTGCTGGAGAGTCTGGACGCGGCGCTAGGCCTGCTCGCCGGACCGGCCTTCGCGCCCGCCTTCGAAAGCTCAACGGACCAGGACGACTACCGCTGGGGCATGCTCCACCGGATCGTCTTCGATCATCCGCTGGGAGATCCGTTCAACATCCCGCCGCGCGGCGGGCCGGAGCACCTGGCGCCGGACCTGCTGGGCGTGTCCCGCTCCGGAGGCTTCGGAGCGGTGGACGCCTCCGGGCACAACGTGCGCGCGGACAGCGTGAACGAGTTCATGTTCGGAAGCGGCCCGGCGCGGCGCTTCATCGGGGAGATGAAGCCGGAAGGCCCGGTGGCGGAGGAGGTGATCCCCGGAGGCCAGAGCGGCGTCCCCGGCAGCCCCTTCCAGGTCGACCAGCTCTTCCTCTGGCTGACCAACCAGTACCACCCCTGGCCCTACCGTCCGGCGGATGTGGCGGACGCGACGGTGCGGGAGGAGTAGGGGGAGAGGGGGTTACTCGGTGACCACGATCCGCCGGCCCTTGGAAAGGTTCTGCAGCACCTGCACCTTTCCATCCGGCCAGCGGATCGTGAGCCGGTCCGCTTTTTCCGCGGTCCCCATCCCGAAGTGGAGGGTGAGCGCGTTCTGCGAGAGATACGAGGCGCCGGTCCGGACCTCGCGGATCTGCTTGCGGCCGCCCGCCTCCAGGTCCACCCGGGCTCCGACCGCGCCGGTGTTCTTTCCCCGTCCGACAAGGTCCACCTGGAGCCAGCCGCCCGCGGGTGTGGTCACGTTCTCGTAGACCTCGGACAGGTCGTCCGAGCTCGTGAAGACCAGGTCCAGGTCGCCGTCGAGGTCCAGGTCTCCGGCCGCGAGCCCCCGGCTGGAGCGGACCACGTCGATCCCGCCGTCCTTGATCTCGCGGAAGACTCCCTTACCTGTGTTCTCGAAGAGCTGGTTGCGCTGTTTGTAGGTCGTGCCGGTCCCAAACAGCTCGGCGTTGTGGATGATGTGACCGTTGGCCACCACGGTGTCCAGGTCGGCGTCCTGATCCAGGTCGGAGAAGACCGTGCCGAAGCCCACCATGTACATCGAGGGCTCCGCGAGCTTCGAGGTGTAGCGCGCGTCGATGAACAGCATCGACCCCTGGTTGCTGTAGACCGCGTTGGTCTGGAGATCGAGGTGGGTCTTGATGATGTCCAGGAAGCCGTTGCCGTCGATGTCGCCGAAGTCGACACCCATGCCGGCCTCGGGCTTGCCCAGGTCGGAGAGGGCGGTGCCGGAGATCAGCCCGATCTCCTCGAACTTGCCGTTGCCCTTGTTCTCGAACAGGTAGGCCGGGTTCATGTCGTTGGCCACGTAGAGGTCCTGGTCGCCGTCCCAATCCAAGTCGCCGAAGATGACGCCCAGGCCGTTCCCCGTATCCGCGGGGAACCCGGCCGCGGTCGTGGCATCCTCGAACGTGCCGTCCCCCCGGTTGCGGTAGAAGCGGTCGGGGAGGCCGATGAAGACGTCCGGATGGCAATAGGAGCGCAGGTTGAGCCGCTGGTTGCCGCAGACCGGGTTCTTCTCGAAGGAGAAGTCCACGTAGTTCGTGACATACAGATCCAGATCGCCGTCGCCATCGGTGTCGGCGAAAGCGGTGGACGTGCCCCAGAGGGGATTGCCGAGGCCGGCCTGGGCCGTGGCCTCGGTGAAGGTGCCGTCGCCGTTGTTCCGGAAGAGCTGGTCAGGCCCGAAAGCGGAGACGTAGAGGTCGACGTCGGAATCGCCGTCCACGTCGCCGGCCGTGGCGCCCATGCCGTAGGAGGTGACGCGGATCCCGGACCGCTCGGTCACATCCACGAACCTGCCGGCGCCGTCGTTGCGGAGCAGCACCGATCGCGGCGCCTCTCCCTTATAGCCCGGCATGGCACCGCTGTCCACGTAGAAGACGTCGGGATCGCCGTCGCCGTCATAGTCGAACAGGGCCACGCCCGACCCCATGGTCTCGGGCATGTAGAACTGTCCCGACCCCCCGTGATGATGGCGGTGCGACAGCCCCCACGCCTGGCTCACTTCGCGGAAGCGGAAGTCGGCCGCGGCGGGGGAGGCGAGGAGGACGAGGAGGGCAAGAAACCGCAGCGATCTCATTCGTGTCCCAGAACCCGGTGCGGCCGGTAGGGCATTTCCAGGTCCTTTCTCTCCTCTTCGTCGAGCCGGATCTCCAGCGCGGCCACGGCGTCCTCCAGGTGCTCCATGCGGGTGGCGCCGATGATCGGGGCAGTGAGGCCGGGCTGGTGGAGGAGCCAGGAGAGGGCGATCTGCGCGGGCTTGACCCCCTTGCGCTCGGCCAGGGCGACGACGCGGTCCACGACCTCGTAGTCCTCGGGCTGGTAGTAGAGGTCGTGGGCGAAGGCGTCCACCTTGCCGCGGCGGGTCTCTTCCTGGCCGCGGCTCCGCTTGCCGGCCAGGAAGCCGCGGGCGAGCGGGCTCCAGGGGATCACCCCGATCCCCTGATCCAGGCAGAGGGGGAGCATCTCCCGCTCCTCCTCCCGGTAGACCAGGTTGTAGTGGTTCTGCATGGAGGAGAACCGCGTCCAGCCGTGGAGATCGGCCAGGTAGAGGGCCTTTGCGAACTGCCAGGCGTACATGCTGGACGCCCCGATGTAGCGGACCTTGCCGGAGCGCACGAGATCGTTCAGCGCGGACAGCGTCTCCTCGATCGGAGTCTCGGGGTCCCAGCGGTGGATCTGGTAGATGTCCACGTAGTCCATCTTCAGGCGGCGGAGCGAGGCGTCGATCGACTCGAAGATGTGCTTGCGCGACAGCCCACGGTCGTTGGGGCCGTCGCTCATGGGGAAGAATACCTTGGTGGCGACGACTACCTCCTCGCGCCGGGCGAAGTCCGCGAGCGCCCTCCCCACGACCTCCTCGCTGACGCCGCGGGAGTACATGTCCGCCGTATCGAAGAAGTTGATCCCCAGGTCCAGGGCGCGGCGGAGGAACGGACGGCTGTCCTCTTCGCCGAGGATCCAGTCGCGCCATTCGGGGTTGCCGTAGCTCATGCACCCGAGGCAGATGCGGGAGACTTTCAGGCCGGTGCGGCCGAGGTTGACGTAGTCCATGGCCGCGATGCTAGCACCGGCTCAGGCCTTCTCGGCGGAGGCGCTCATGAGGACGCTGAGCGGGCGCAGCCCCTCCACGTTCTCGCACACGATCTTGAGGGTCGAGGTGATCGGCACGGCCAGGATCATCCCCCAGGCTCCCCACAGCCATCCCCAGAAGATGAGGGAGAGCAGCACGAGCACGGGACTCAAATCCAGGCTGTGCCCCATGAACCGCGGCTCGATGACGTTGCCGATCGCGAACTGGAGCGCCGCGTTGAGCGCGGCGATGAAGAGCGCCCAGCCCGCGGACTCGAACTGCAGGAGCAGGAAGATTGTGGGCAGCCCGACCGAGATGATCGCGCCCACGTGCGGGATGTAGTGGGAGACGAACGTGAGGAACCCCCAGAGGACGGCGAAGTCCACGCCGAACGCGGCCAGCAGCAGCGTGACCAGGAAGCCGTTGGCCAGGTTCACGAGGGTCTTGGCGAGGAGGTACTTGCGCACCTGCGTCTCGATGTTGTCGATCACGGCGGCCACGCGGTCCGCCCGGTGCGCGAGGGCGCGCTCGAGCTTGTGCGGGAAGCTCTCGCTGCCTGCCAGGAGGAACACCAGGTAGAGGAGCACGAGGAAGAGCTCGTTGAAGAACACCAGGAACGAGCCGACTCCGGCCGCCAGGAGCCCGGTCATCGAGGACACCTCCACGGCCTCCTGCCACTGGAAGCGCTCCACCGGCTCGCGCAGGAACGGGAACGTGGCGACGAGCCGCTGGATGGTGTCGTCCACCAGTCCGCCGAGGCGCGCTTCGTAGCGGGGGAGGCTCTCCCGGAACGACAGCGCGCTGGAGTAGATCACCCACGAGAAGGCGACCAGCATCGCCGACACCCCCACGAGGAGGAGGACGATCGCCAGAGCCGAAGGCACCCGGGACCGCCGCAGCGCCATCATCGCCGGGACGAAGATCTGGGCCAGGAAGACCGCGACGACGAAGGGGAGGAGGATCGCCTTCAGCGTGTGAAGGACGAAGCCCAGGGCCAGGAAGACCAGGATCCCCAGGAACACCAGGATCAGCTTGGTGTCGCGCATCGGACGCCTCCTCCCCGCTCGGTGCAGCTCGGTTGTGGAAGGGAAGCCTACAATACGAGGCTTCTGCCGAGAAGCGCGCCTGGTCAGTTGGTGACGGTTATATGGACCACCCCATAGTCATACGCGGGCTCGCTGCACCAACCTTCAAAGCACTGCACACAGCCGTAGAGGGTGTAGTGGATGGTGTCGCTTCCCACATAGTTCGTAGCGGGCGTGTACTTGACGGCGTCGATGCCCACCAGCTCTGCGGTTCCGTGCAGGGGCTGCGAGAAGCCCACCAGGTCGTTTTCCCAGGTGTCCGTGTCGCCCATCAGCGGACTGAAGGTCACAGGGGTGTTCTTCGCCGTGGTGACGTAGTCGTCCACGGCGACCGGATACACGACCTGGCAGGACGTTGCTGCCGGGGCCGGAACGCCCAAGGCCAGGTGGGGGGCGGTTCCCGGGTCAGGCGAAGCGGCGACGAGAGGCAGGGACACGACGGCTAGCAGCAAGACGTTCATCATGAGCTTCCTCCGACGGTGGAAGGTTTCGTTGACGTGAGCAGCCGAACCGGGCGGAAGCATACATCAACAAATAGCTAGTTGTGAATGTCAGGCCGGGGTGTAGCTGCGGCTTCCAGCAGTCGGTCGAGGTCCTCGCGTTCCAGGAGCCGTCCGCGCAGGACCACGGCCTCGATCCGTCCGGTGTTGCGGATATCGGAGAGCGGATCGCCGCCCAGAAGCACGAGGTCCGCGGCCTTGCCGGGGGAGATGGTGCCCATCGTGCCCGCCGCGTTCAGCAGGCGAGCCGGTTCGGTGGTCGCCGCCCGGAGAGCCTCCATCGGGCTCAGTCCAGCTGCGACGAGGAGAAGGATCTCGTCATGCACGGCAAAGCCGGGCAGTACGTCCCGTCCGGCGAGGTCCGTGGCCACGGCGATGGGCACTCCGGCCTCGTGCATCCTCCGGACCATCTCCTTGCCCAGCTCCACGAACTGCGCTCGCCGGGCGATGTTCTCCGGATTTCGGTCCCGGTCGGTGACAGGAAATTGATCCCCGTACTTCCGCAAGGAAGGGGAGACATAGCGCAGCCGGGGGTCCGGGTTGGCCTCAAGCTCCGCGCGCCGGGTCCGGAGGTCATAGGCCACGATCGTGGGCACGAACCACGTGCCGTGACGCGCGAAGGTTTCGGCAAGGACGGGTAGCTCGTCCCGCGCCCATTGGGGCATGGCTTCGATGGCCGCGGTCTCGTTGGAGAAGCGGGTCTGGTAGGTGCCCTCGATCAACGTCGCGATGTGCTCGACGCTCCGCTGGCCCGCCTCCACGGCCTCGGCCGGCTCCACCGTCATCGGGACGTGGCCCGCGAAGGGGATGCCCCGCTTCTGTGCTTCCGCGGCCAGGGCGAAAAAGGCCTCCCGGGGAACGGCGTTGTGGATCTTGATGAAGTCGACGCCGAGCTTCTGGAGGCGGGCGACGGCTGCCCGCGCCTCTTCCGGATTGGTGATCTCCAGCCGGTGCGGGAGCCCGGGCTTGGGACCGTCCACGGTCGGACCCGCGAGGAAGATGCGCGGACCCACGAGCTCTCCCGCCTCGATGCGGGAGCGCCAGGCCTTCAGGACCTCCAAGTCGCCGCCCATGTCGCGGACTGCCGTGACCCCGTTGGCGACCATCACCCCGAGATCGGTCTCCTCGCCGAAGGATACGTGGACGTGGGCATCCCAGAGGCCGGGGATGAGGAACCGCCCGCGGCCTTCGATGACCCGAGCGCCGCGGACCTCCAAGGCGTCACCGATCTCCTGGATGACTCCGGACCGGATCAGCACCGAGACATGCTCGCGGGGAGGAGCCCCGGTGCCATCGATCAGGGTGACGTCGCGCAGCAGGAGAGCCGGAGCCTCGGTCGAGCGGCCCGGTGTCCGGCCTGCGCAGCCACCCAGCGCGAGAAGGAACACGATCGCGAGCGTTGCCCTGGTCACAGGTCCTCCTCCCTCAAAGCTCTGCCACAATAGCAAGGTCTGCCGAGAAGGAGACCATCATGAGGCGCGCGCTGATCGTCCTGGTTGTCCTGGGGTTCCCGACGTATCTCGGAGCGCAATCCGCTCCGGACCTTGCCACGGCCGAGGTCGTGGATCTGACTCATCCCTTCGACGAGAAGACGCTCTACTGGCCGACGTCACCCTCGGCCTTTCAGCTCACGGAGCTGTTCAAGGGCAAGACTCCCGGCGGCTACTTCTATGCCTCGAACTCGTTCTGCACCCCGGAGCATGGAGGCACCCACTTCGACGCGCCGATCCACTTTGCCGAGGGACGCCGAACGGTCGACCAGGTGCCGGTCCGGCAGCTCATCGCCCCGGCGGTGGTGATCGACGTCTCGCGGCAGGCATCCTCCGATTCCGACTACCGGCTGACTCCCGAGGACGTGCGCGCCTGGGAGGAGCGCAACGGCCGTATCCCGGAAGGCGCGATCGTGCTGCTGCGCACCGGCTGGAGCGCCCGCTGGCCCGACCGCAAGCGCTACCTGGGAGATGACAAGCCCGGCGACGCCTCGAATCTCCATTTTCCGTCCTACGGGAAGGAAGCGGCCGGGTTTCTGGTCAAGGAGAGGAAGGTGGGAGTCCTGGGAGTGGACACGGCCAGCATCGATCACGGTCCCTCGAAGGACTTCATCGTCCACCAGACGGCCGCTGCCGCCGAGGTGCCGGGGCTGGAGAACTTGACCAACCTCGACCGGCTCCCCGAGACCGGCGCCTGGGTGATCGCCCTGCCGATGAAGATCGCGGGAGGCTCCGGGGGTCCGGTGCGGGTGGTGGCGCTGCTCAGACGTCGGTGATCTTGATGGACCGCGCTTCCGCGTCCTCTTCGACGAAGCGAAGGAGCGCGTCGCCCTCCCGTTCAAGCTCCGCAATCGTCTTCTTGGCGAGCTTGCCAAAGGGCTCCAGGATCAGGTCAGCGGTCTTCCTCTTCCGCTCGACCTTCCAGGTGCCGGCGACGAAGCCGTCCACCAGGAATGTGGCGCGGACCTGGAGGTTCTTGAGCGTGACCTTGGGGCGATGCTCGTCAGCGATCACCCGGGTGCGGTCGTCATGCGCCAGCACCAGGTTGTCGAACTCCGGCAGGAACCGGACCGGAGCCGGAGTGTCTTCAGGTGGACGAGGAGCCTCCGGGAGATCGAACAGCTCGCGCTTGCGCTCGTCGCGGAAGGTGACGAGCTCGGAGCGCAGCTCCTCGAACGCCTGACGCAGGGATTGCAGACCCGACCAGACCTGGGCATCCCGGGGAGTGGCGGGGCCGAACGCCGCAAGGTAGCGCCGGACCAGCGTGTGAGCCGGGGCCTCCCCGGTCGGAACCTTCTTTCCAAGCCAGTCGTCGGCGAGAGCGAAGTCCGCGGCACTGGGGAATCCCCAGGGATCGTCCGTGGGCACCTGCACGAGCGGAAGGTGCATGCGGATCGCATACGCCATGGCGCGCTCGTCCGCCTCCGGGTTCTTCGCCTTCAAGTAGTTCCGCAGCGCATCGAAGGTGGCCGGTTTGCCGCCGAAGAACGAGCGGGCTTCGGCTTCGAGCGCGTCCATGTCGAGATCCTGCGCCCGCTCGCGGAGGATCGCCTGCATGCCTTTGGTGAGCATCGGCTGCAGAGGACCTCGCAAGGCCAGGTAATCGGCGGCGGACATCAGGTGCAGCGTGCCGCGCATCGCGGTCGGGCGAACTACTTTTCGCTGGCGGAGAAGCTCGAGAAGATGGTTGCGCTGAAAGCCTTCGAGGCGCGTCCACAATCCCACGAATGGAGGCCGCGCCAATTGGGCTTGCAATCCAACGAGCCGCTCGACCGCTGTAAGAGCAGGCGTTGTTTCTCGCGAGAGCAGCGTCTGCCTCGCGAGCGTGGCGCGGTTGAGCTGGCGGATTGTGAGAGTAGCAGTCATTTTATATTGAACCTATCGGAAATCGTGGCTCGGCACCGCCACCAGCCGCTTCAACGACCAGAACCGTTCCCCCTTCACCGATAGCGTCCCATCCCGCTTCTGAAGCACCCCCTCCACCACCAGCCCGGGTGAGCCCACGATCAGCTTGCGGTGCTTCTGGAGGAGGTCGGGGGAGACCACGGCCTGGGACATGCCGGTCTCATCCTCCAGGGTGAGGAAGAGGAGTCCCTTGGCCGTGCCGGGGCGTTGCCTGACGATCACTGAGCCGGCGGTGCGAACGCGGTCTCCGTTCTGGAGATGGGCGAGGTCGGCGGCGGAGGTGACACCCTTGGCGTTGAGCGTCTCGCGGATGTAGGTGAGCGGGTGAGGGCCGATCGTGAGCTGGACTCCGGCGTAGTCGGCTTGGCTCTCTTCGACCTCGGACATCTCGGGGAGCGGCGAGGGCTCCGGATCGGGGAGACGGTCGAGGAGGGGACCGGCGTCCTTGGCGAGACGGGCGACCTGCCAGAGGGCGGCTCGCCGGGTGAGACCGAAGCAGGAGAGCGCTCCGATCGAGGCTAGGACCTGAAGCTCGTCTTCGTGGAGATCGCAGCGGCGGACGAGGTCCTCGGCGTCCTCGAATGGCGCCTTCGCCTGCTCCTGCTCGATGGCGAGCCCCGCCTTGTGCCTCAGGCCCTTGACGAACTTGAAGCCGAGACGGATCGCTCCGGCAGGCGGCGCCTCTCCGGTCCTCGAGTCGCGGGCACCTTCGGGGATCTCCCGGTCCTCCCAGCGGCACTTCCAGCCGGAGCGCTGGACATCCACCGGCCGGATCTCCACCCCGTGCCTTTGCGCGTCTTTCACCAGAGTGGCGGGGTGATAGAAGCCCATGGGCCAGGCGTTCAGCAGGCCGAGGGTGAAGGCCGTGGGGTGGTGGCACTTGAGGTAGGCGCTGGCGTAGGCGATCAGGGCGAAGCTCGCGGCGTGCGACTCGGGGAAGCCGTAGAGCGCGAAGGAGGTGATGGACTGGACGATCTCGTCCTGGGCTTTTCCTACGATGCCGTTGGCGGTCATCCCCTTGCGCAGCTTGTCCACGATGGCCTTCATCTTCTCCACCGAGCGCTTGGAGCCCATGGCCCGCCGCAGCTCTTCGGCCTCGCCGCCGGAGAAGCTCGCCGCCACCATGGCCACCTTCAGGAGCTGCTCCTGGAAGATCGGCACTCCGAGCGTCCGCTTCAGGATCGGCTCCAGGCTCGGGTGCGGATAGACCACGGGCTGGCGGCCGTTGCGGCGCTCGAAGAACGGGCTCGCCATGTTGCCCGCGATCGGACCCGGACGGATGATCCCCACCTGGATCACGAGGTCGTAGAAGCGCGTGGGATGGTTGCGCGGCAGGGAGGCCATCTGCGCCCGGCTCTCCACCTGGAAGACGCCGATCGTGTCGGCCTGCTGCAGCATGCGGTAGACCTTGGGATCGTCCGGCGGCAGGTGGGCGAGGTCGACGTGCGTCCCCTCGTGCGTCCGGATCATGGGCACCATCACCTCAAGGGCGTTGAGCATGCCGAGGCCCAGGAGGTCGACCTTGATGATGCCGAGGTCCGCGCAGTCGTCCTTGTCCCACTGCACCACGACGCGGCCGGGCATGGAGGCGGGCTCCAGGGGGACGACCTCGTCGAGACGGCCGGCCGCAATCACCATGCCCCCCGAGTGCTGCCCCAGGTGGCGGGGGAGGTTGTGGATGCGCGTCCAGAGGTCCGAGAAGAGCTTCATCCGCGGCTCCCCGGGGTCGAAGCCGGCCGCGGTCAGCTCCGTGGCAAAGGTCTTGGTCTCGCCGCTCGCCACGTCCCAGCTCCAGCTCCCGAGCTGCTTGGCGAGCCGGTCCACCTGCTCGGGCGAGTAGCCGAAGACCTTGGCCACCTCGCGGGTCGCGGAGCGGTCGCGGTAGGTGATGACGTTGGCGGTCATGGCCGAGCCGCGCTCGCCGTACCTCTTGTAGACGTGCTGGATGACCCGCTCCCGCTGGTCGCCGGAAGGGAGGTCCAGATCAATATCGGGCCACTCGCCCCGCTCCTCCGACAGAAAGCGCTCGAAGAGGAGATCCATCTTCACCGGATCGACCGCCGTGATCGAGAGGGCGTAGCAGACCGCGCTGTTGGCCGCCGAGCCGCGGCCCTGGGCCAGGATGTTCTCCCGCAGGCAGAAGTTGACGACGTCCCAGACGATGAGGAAGTAGCCCGCGAGGTTGAGCTTCTCGATCAGGTCCAGCTCCTTCTGGATCTGCGCCTGCGCCTTGGCGGTCAGCGGCCGGAAGCGCGCCTTGGCCCCGTTCCAGGTGATGTGCCGGAGGTAGGAGGCCGGGGTCTCACCCGGCGGCAGCGGGTACTCGGGGAAGCGGTAGCCGAGGTCGGCCAGGGTGAAGTCGAGCCGGCCGGCCAGGCGGGCGGTCTCCTCGATCGCCTCGGGCAGGTCCGCGAACAGGCGGGCCATCTCGTCCGGGGACTTGAGGTGCCGCTCCCGGTGGGCAGCGAGCAGGCGCCCGGCCGCGTCCAGGGTCGTGTGGTGGCGGATGCAGCTCAGCACATCGTGGAGCGGCTTGTCTTCGGGCCGGGCGTAGCGCGCCCCGTTGGTGGCGACGAGGGGGAGCCGCAGCTTCCGGGCGAGATCGATCAGCGCCCGGTTGCGGTGCTCCTCGTCCCGCAGCCGGTGGCGCTGAAGCTCGACATGGACCCGGCCTCCGAAGTAGACCGCGAGGCGCTCGAGGAGCTTGCGCGCCGGGTCCAACCCTCCCTGGGCCAGCTCGCGGGCCACGGGACCCTCGTCGCCGCCGGTCAGGCAGTGGAGCCCTCCGGCGTGCTCGGCCAGGAGGTCCCAGGTGACCCGCGCCTCTCCCTTGGGACGGTGGAGGGCCGCGGTGGTGAGCATCCGGCAGAGATTCTTGTAGCCGGTCCGGTTCTCCACGAGCAGGGTCAGCCGCTCCCCGGTGGGGATGCCGACGACCCTCTTCTCTTTCTCCTGCGGCTCGGGAACCAGTCCAAGCGGCCCTGCCCGGCCCGACCGCTGGATCTGCTCGGAGATCCCCGGACCCTCGTCGAGCACGACCTCGGCTCCGACCAGGGCCCGGACCCCGGCCTGCTTCGCGGCCTGGTAGAAGCGCGGCGCGCCATAGACGCCGTTGGCATCCACCAGGGCTACGGCGGGAAGTCCCAGCTCTGCGGCACGCTGGACCATGTCCTCTGGCAGCGAGGCGCCGTTGAGGAACGAGAAGGCCGAAGCGGTGTGAAGCTCCACGTAGGGGGAGGACGGTCCCGAGCGCCTGGGCTTCGGCTCGTACTCCCGCTTCTTGACCCTCTCCTTCTTGGCGCCGGGGGAGCTCTCCAGGGCCGGCAGGTCATACCCGAAGTCCCGCGTGGGAGGGGAGGGCGGAGCATCCTCTTTCTTCGCCACTGCCTGAGGTTAGGCGGTAGAAGGGCGTAAGTCAACCTCAGTACGATCCCGGAGGGTCGCTGGCCGGAAACGACTCGTCCGAAGCTTCTTCGACCGAATCGTCATGGTCGATCCGCTGGTCATGGGGCTGGTTGGGGGGAGGGTTCTCCTCCTTCCGCTCCTGGTCTTCTTTTCCCTCGATCTGATCTTCCATGGGATTCACCTCCGCATCCAGGAGCTTCAATCCATGTGCCAGGGTATATTCCGCGAGTGAGCTTCGACGGACGTCTCTTCCTCGGGCTCCTGGTTCTGCTGGGAGCGATGCAGGTGGTGTGCTGGCTGCTGGCCAAAGGGCTCGGGAGACGGCTGGAGCGGCACGTGATCGCCCTGGGGATCGCGCTGCCCCTCGTCTTTCTGTTTCCATGGCTCGACCGGACCCGGCTCCTGGTGCCGGCCGACATCCTCCAGAAGGCGATCCCGGGCGCTCCCCTGGTGGAGACGACCCACCGGCACGACCTGCTGAACGACGCGGTCTACCAGTTCCTCCCCTGGGAGCTGGAGGTGCGGCACGCTCTCAGCGACCTGCGGCTTCCCCTCTGGTCCGACACGCTGGAGGGGGGCAGCTCCCCCTGGATCAACCCGCAGGCGGCGCCGGTCTCGCCCATCGCCATGCCGGCTAGGGCGCTCCCAATCCAGTACCACCTGCTGGCGACCCTGGCGCTGAAGATCCTCGTGGCTTTCCAAGGTACCTGGGTGCTCGCCCGCACCCTGGGAGTGAGCCGCTTGTCCAGCCTGATCGCGGGCGCCGGGTTTTCCCTCGGCGGCGGGATGATGGCCTGGTCCCTCTTCCCCCACACGGCGGCACTCGCCTGGGTCCCTTGGCTGACCGCGGCCGTCATCCGGCTGTTCCGGGATGGGAGAGCCCAGGCTCCAATCATCGTCATCGCCGCCCTCCTCACCGCGGCGCTGCTGCTGTCCGGACATCCGGAGACCGCGGCGGGGGGCGGGCTGTTCGCCGCCGTCTGCGGCCTGTCGCTGGCCCGGTACCGACGAAAAGGGAGCTTCGTCCGCGGGCTGGGGGCCGCAGCGGTGGCCGCGGTCCTGGGATTCGGGCTGGCCGCGCCGCAGATCCTGCCGTTCGCCCTCCACCTGCCTCATTCTCAACGGGCGCAGGAGACCCTCGTCCACGAGATGCCTGCCTACTACGTGGACCTGAAGAACCCCTGGACCTGGTTCCTGCCGGGCTTCGGACGGCTCGTGCTCTCCCCGGTCAACCCGCGGGTCTTCGGCCGGCCGTATCAGGACGAGTTCCGCGGCCCCTTCAACTGGGTGGACTCGGAGAGCGGCTACGCCGGGCTCGTGGCCCTGGCCGGATCGGTCGTGGCGCTGATCGCGCTCCGGCGGAGACGCTCCTGGCCGTTCCTCGCCTTTGCCGCGGCGAGCCTGCTCCTCGCGGCCCAGTTCCTCCCCTTCGCGCATGTCATCTACTCGGTGGAGGTCCTGAAGACGGTGGCCTGGACGCGGTTCCTGCTCGTCGGGTGCCTGGGCCTTGTCATCGCCGGGGGGATGGGGATCGACCGGCTGTTCCGCTCGCGGCGTCCGACCGCCGCGGTTGCCGCCTGGATCGCCGTCGCGCTGGGCGCGGCCCTGAGCCTCGCCGCGCACACCGATCCCTACGTCCTCGCGCTCTGGGGTCTGATCGCCGCCTCGGCCTTGATCGGCGGGAAGATCGGCTGGAAGCGTCCGGCGCTGGGCGCGGCCGGGCTCGCCCTGGCCCTCGCTCTCGACCTCGGACCCTGGGCGCGCAGCCACCTGCCGAGCAGCAGTCCGGCGCTGTTCTATCCGCAGACCGACTTCCTGGCCGTCGTCAAGCAGGAGGCCACCGGCTCCTGGAGAGTGGCCGGGGAGGACCGGATGCTCTTCCCCTCCCTCCTCTCCGTGTATGGGATCGCGGACGTCCGGACGCACAACCCGCTGGCGCCCATGCCCTACCTGAGGACCCTGGAGGCCGCGTTCGGATTCGCCCCCACGACCGCGAACTACTTCCCCGCGTTCGGGGGGATCGACCACCCCTTCCTCGATTTCCTCAACGTCCGCACCGTGACCTCGGTGGCCGCGTTCCCTCCTCCCAGGACCCTGGAGCGGATCGACGGCGACCGCTTCGGCCACTTCCGCCTCTATCGCAACCCCGACGCGTTGCCCCGCTGGTTCCTGCCCTCCGGGGCCGAGGTGATCCGGGAGGCGGACGTGGAGAGATGGATCACCTCCCTGAAAGACCCCAGGCGGGTGGCGGTCTTCGAGGACAGGGCGAGCGGCTGGGTGGGGCAGTCGGGAGAGGTGACCTTGGTCTCCTTCGCGTCAGGGCGGATCGCCCTGGACGTCCCCGGCTCCGGAGACCGCCTGCTCGCGACCTCGCTCCTCATGCCCGAGGGATGGAAGGCCGGGCCGCTGGAGACGGTGGTGGTGAACGGCGCCTTCCTCGGGGTCCATGTCCCGCCGGGGGTCTCGCGAGTGGAGCTGAAGTACTCTCCCCCGGGCTTCCTTCCCGGTCTAATGATCGGAGGGCTCTCCCTGGTCCTCCTCGTGGCATATGGATTGAAAGCCAGATTTGACCCCCGGAGACAAAGCCCTCTCCACCGGAACGGGGGAGAGGGTTGGGAGAGGGGGAGTGGGATCAATTGAAGATCTACCCTGGACAGCCGTATCCGCTGGGGGCCACCTACGACGGCGCCGGCACGAACTTCTCCGTCTTTTCGGAGGTGGCGGAGCGAGTCGAGCTCTGCCTCTTTGACGAGGCCGGCAAGGAGACGTGCTTCGAGCTGCCCGAGGTCACGGCGCTCTGCTGGCACGGCTACCTGCCCAACGTGGTGCCCGGCCAGCGCTACGGCTACCGGGTCTACGGCCCCTGGAACCCGGCCGAGGGGCACCGCTGCAACCCGGCCAAGCTCCTGCTCGACCCCTACGCCAAGGCGGTTGACGGCGAGGTGAAGTGGGACGAGGCCGTCTTCCCCTACCGCTTCGCCGACCCCGAAGGCCCCCTGAACGACGCGGACAGCGCCCGATTCATGCCCAGGTCGGTGGTCATCAACCCCTTCTTCGACTGGGGCAACGACCACCTGCTGCGGACCCCGAGGCACGAGACGGTCATCTACGAAGTGCACGTCAAGGGCTTCACCCGGCGCCATCCGGACGTCCCGCCTGACCTGCGCGGCACCTACGCCGGCCTCGCCCATCCGGCGGCGATCCGGTACCTGAAACGGCTCGGCGTCACCGCCGTGGAGCTCCTGCCGGTCCACCAGTTCATCCATGACAAGGAGCTGGTGGACCGCGGGCTGCGCAACTACTGGGGCTACAACTCGGTCTCCTACCTCGCGCCGCACAACGACTACGCCGCGGGCCTGCGCGACGGCGGCCACCTCGGCCAGCAGGTCCAGGAATTCAAGCAGATGGTCAAGACCCTCCACCGGGAGGGGATCGAGGTCATCCTCGACGTGGTCTACAACCACACCGCCGAGGGCAACCACCTCGGCCCCATGCTCTCCCTCAAGGGGATCGACAACGCCGCCTACTACCGCCTGGTGCAGGACGACCGGCGCTACTACAGGGACTACACCGGCACCGGCAACAGCCTCAACATGCGCCATCCCCACGTGCTGCAGCTCATCATGGACTCGCTGCGCTACTGGGTCCTGGACATGCACGTGGACGGCTTCCGCTTCGACCTGGCGTCTACCCTCGCCCGTGAGCTGCACGACGTGGACCGGCTGGCCGCCTTCTTCGACATCATCCAGCAGGACCCGGTCATCAGCCAGGTCAAGCTCATCGCCGAGCCCTGGGATGTGGGGGAGGGGGGCTACCAGGTGGGCAACTTCCCGCCCCTCTGGTCCGAGTGGAACGGCAAGTACCGGGACACGGCGCGCGACTACTGGCGGGGCGAGGCCCAGGCCCTGGGCGAGTTCGGCTACCGCATCACCGGCAGCTCCGACCTCTATGCCCTGAACGGGCGGCGACCGTCCGCGAGCATCAACTTCGTCACGGCCCACGACGGCTTCACCCTGGAAGACCTGGTCTCCTACAACGAGAAGCACAACGAAGAGAACGGGGAGGAGAACCAGGACGGTGAGAGCCACAACCGCTCGTGGAACCACGGCGCCGAGGGACCTTCGGACGACCCCGGAATCCGGGCGGCGCGCGACCGGCAGAAGCGCAACTTCCTCGCCACCCTGTTCCTCTCCCAGGGCATCCCCATGCTCCTGGGGGGAGACGAGATGGGGCGCACCCAGGGGGGGAACAACAACGCCTACTGCCAGGACAACGAGATCTCCTGGTTCGACTGGGAGAACACCGACGAGGCGCTCCTGGACTTCACCTCGAAGCTGATCGCGCTGCGCCGGGACCATCCCGTGTTCCGCCGCCGCCGGTGGTTCAGGGAGGATGGCAGCGACGTCGCCTGGTTCCGGCCGGACGGGGAGGAGATGGACGGCCAGGACTGGGAGAGCGGCTTCGCGAAATCGCTGGGGATGTACCTGAACGGAGAGGCGATCCCGACCCCTGACCCTCAGGGCAACCGGATCGTGGACAACAGCTTCTATCTGCTCTTCAACGCCCATCACGAGGCGCTCCCCTTCCGGCTGCCGAACCGGCCGGAGCGGGGAGAGAGCTGGGTGAAGATGCTGGACACGGCAGAGCCGCTCTCCGGAGAAGGGGAGCCGTGCTCTGCCGGCGAAGAGGTGAGGGTGGAGGCGCGCTCGCTGGTGCTGCTACGCCGCGCCTAGGTCTTTTTCCTGGAGTGGTACTCCACGCGCCGCTTCTCGATAGCGGCCCAGGCCTCTTCGATCGTGTCCACGAACATGACCGGCATCTTCTCGGACTTGAACATGTTCGTGGCAGTCAGGATCAGCTTGGCAAAGATGCGGGCCTTGAGGGGAGCCTTCAGAACCACGGCCCCGGCGATCGCCATCTTCTTCTGGATCTCCACCGCCTGCTTGCGCGTCATCGGGCTGACGCTCTCGAGCTCCGCGATGTCGCACAGGAAGAAGAGGCCGTCGACGTCCTTGCCGATGTTCCAGTGGCCGTCGTTGACCTCTTTCCCCTCCTCATCGGTCATGTCGCCCACGATCTTCAGATAGAAGACGTCGGGAGGGATGAAGCGGTTCGTGTGCTTGCCAATCTTGCCTTCGTCGCTGGCGGCGATCTCCGCGAGATTCGGGATCATGAGTCATTCCTCCAACTAGCCTTGCGTATTGCGGTCATGGCCCGCAAGGGATTCAAAGCCATTCCAGGTTTCGTTGCGCAGAGTGTACGCGACTTCGCCCGCGATGTCGATCATCGGCGCGGCCTCAGCGATCACTCGGCGATCACCTCAGCGATCACCTCTGAAGACGCAGGTCACGGTCGTGCCCTTGCCCGCGCCCGTATCGAGATGGAAGTCGGTCACCAGCTTCTTGACCGCCAGCAGTCCCTTGCCCATGCCGCGCTGCGATTTGTAGGTCCCGGCCCAGATCTCCTCCAGCTTGCGGGGCTCGATGCCGGGGCCCTTGTCCCGCGCCACGATGTGCAGGCTCGGACCGCGGTCGTCCTCCGTGGCGCGCAGCTCCACCGTCCCCTTGCCGGCATAGAAAACGATGTTCCTGGCCAGCTCCGAGACCGCCGTGGCCACCTTGACCGCCGTGAACTTCGACAGGCCGATCCGCACCGCCTCCGACCAGGCCTCCAGCCGCGCGGTGGCGATGTCCTTCTCCTGCTCCACGGCGAACGTCTTGTGGATCCCCTTGGCCGGAGTGGCGCCTCCCGCGGACGGGGAGGAGGAGCCCGGGGTTCCGGCGGTGGCCCCGGACCCCCCGGACGACCCGCCCGTCCCCTCGGTCAAGGCGCGCTCGCAGGCGGCGAGCAGCTCCGCGCTGCTGCCGCGGGCGAACAGGCGCAGCGAGCTCTCCAGCTCCTTGAGCACGGTCTGCCGCTCCACCGGGCCGAGCTGGCCCACCGGAGTCCGGGCCAGCCCGCCCAGGCGGTTGAAGATGCTCCGCTGCGTGATGGCGGAGATCGCTCCCGAGAGGACAGCTCCGACCGCGTCCTCTACGGTTCTCACTGGAAGAGCTCGAGCCTTTCGAGTGCGAGGTCCAGGTTCAGGGCGGTGTTGACCGAGTCCAGCTCGACCCCCATCTCGATCAGCGTCATGGCCACAGCCGGGCGGATGCCCACGATGTAGCACTCGGCGCCCATGAAGCGCACCGACTTGCCGATATCGTTGAGGATGCGGGTGATGTAGCTGTCGATGACCTCCACGGCCGAGACGTCGAGGATCACCCCCCTGGCGTCGGCGCTGCGGACGCGCTCCATGAGCGACTCCTGGAGGTCCAGGGCGAGCTGGTCGTGCAGCTCCGTCTGGATGCTCACCAGCAGACAGTTGCGGATCTGGATGATGGCCAGATTCTGGTCCGATGTGCGAGACCTGCCATCGGAGCCCGTCGTTGCGACCGTCGATCGCTTCACATGACCCTCCAAAATACGTTCCGGGACGATATGTTCATTGTTGCATTGCCCAAGAAATAGTGCAAGTCGTGCCGATTCCTCAGGCCTGCGCCGACTCCACCAGCGGCTGGAGCTTGACGAGGTGGCTGGCCGCCTGCTCACGCAGGAAGAACTGCAGGGCGTCGCGCAGATTGCGCAGCGTCCGGATCCCGGTCAGATCGACCCCGATGTGCGTCAGCGTCTGGGCGATGCTCGGGTTGATGCCCGACAGGATGCAGTCGGCGCCGAGCAGGCGGACCGCCTTGGCCATCTTGATGAAATGGTCGGCGGTCTTCGTGTCCATGGCCTCGATGCCGGTGATGTCCACGATCGCGGTGCGCGCCTGCTTGGCCACGATCGTCTCCAGCAGCGTCTCGGTCATTTCGGCGCTGCGCTGGCTGTCCACGATGCCCACGACCGGCAGGCAGAGGACGCCGGCCCAGACCTCGATGATCGGGGTGGACAGCTCGCGGATGGCGGCCTGCTGGCGCTCGATCGTCTCCAGCTTGGCCTCCAGCTCCCGGTTCGACTCCTCGGCCCGGACGAGGGCTTCGTTGAGGGCGGTCTTGGCGCCCACGAGCTTGCCCAGGAAGTCGGTGAACTCCATCTCGAGCCTGGCGAAGGAGTCCCCTTCGGCATCGCCGCGCATCAGGGACATGCAGTAATCGAAGTCGTCGATGGCGGCATAGGCCAGGGCCTGGATCAGGACCTCCAGCCGGTTGCGCGTGAACTCCACTCCCTCGGGTCCGTCCTGCGGTGTCTTCTTTGGCATTGGAGCTTGGACCTCGGCCTAGCGAAAGAAAGTGACGGTGATGGCCTTGCCGGTCTCACCCTGCTGATATTCGAAGAGATCGGCGAACCGGAGCACGGCGCCGAGGCCGGTCCCCAGACCGCCGCGGCGGAGCACCAGCGTGGGATCGATGGGGCCCGTGTCGTCGCAGCCGTCCTGCAGCGCGACTTCGAGGTTGCGGATCGGCGGCCCCTCGTCGCGGGCGACGACCCGGATGCCGCCGCGGGCCCCCGCCTCGGAATCGAGGATCACGACCACCTCGCCCTGGATGCCGTACTTGACGATGTTCGTGGCCAGCTCGGACACGGCGATGGCGAGCTCGGTGGCGCGCCGCCCACCCAGCCCGAACTGGATGGCCAGCTCCTGGGCGCGCTTGCGCACGATCAACACGTCCCCCATGGCGCGCACGGGAAACTTGCGCTCGACGGGACGGGGGGCGTCGGGCTCCGCCAAGATCGTTCCTGCTTCCGTCCCCGCCTCAGTACTGCGGTCAGTAGGAGCGGTCACCACTGCCGCCATTACCGCTGATGCCGCCGCCGCGCGTGTCGACCTTGCGGATGAGATGCTCGATCTGCTGCGTCTCGCGCAAATGGAACTGGAGCGCGTCGCGCAGGTTGCGCATCGTCCGGACGCCGGTCAGGTCCACCCCGATGTGAGTCAGGGTCTGGGCGATACCCGGATTGATGCCCGACAGGATGCAGTCGGCGCCGAGCAGGCGGACCGCCTTGGCCATCTTGATGAAATGGTCGGCGGTCTTCGTGTCCATCACGTCGATGCCCGTGATGTCCACGATCGCGGTGCGCGCCTGCTTGGCCACGATCATCTCCAGCAGCGTCTCGGTCATCTCGGCGCTGCGCTGGCTGTCCACGATGCCCACGACCGGCAGGCAGAGCACGCCGGCCCAGACCTCGATGATCGGGGTGGACAGCTCGCGGATGGCGGCCTGCTGGCGCTCGATCGTCTCCAGCTTGGCCTCCAGCTCCCGGTTCGCCACCTCGTGCTTGACCAGCGCCTCGGTGAGCGCCCCCTTGGCGGCCCGGAGCTCCTTGACGAAGATCATGAACGCCGTCTCGAGCTCGTTGAAGTCGTCCTCCAGCGCGTTGCTCTCGAGCAACGTGAGGCAGGCGTCGAACTCGTCGACCGACGCGTACGAGAGCGCCTCGATCACGTTCTGGAGGCGGTCGTTCGTGATCCGGATGGGAACTTCGACTTCTTCCGGCGTATCCATTCCTTTGGTCTCTCCTCAAGCGGCGCCCGTCGGCGCCGCCAAGCGTCTAGGTCGGGTCTCCTTCCAGCAGGGAGTCCGCCTCGTAACCCATCACCAGGGCGGTGGCGTCGTCGTGGTCCTTCCCCCATTGCTCCACGATCCGCCGGGCCACGCTGCCGGGAGCGCCCGGCAGGCACGTCTTGAAGTTGCCGCGGCTCGACACGCCGTCGCTCATCAGGCAATAGATGTCGCCCGGCTTCATCTGGAACGACATCACCTTCGACGTCCGCAGGTTGTGCCCCACGATGCCGGCCAGGCAGAACAGGCTCGGCGCGGTGCCGGACAGCGCCTGCACCTCGATGTTGCCCACGCCGCAGAACTGGCCCGCGCCGTCCTCCTCGACCTTCACAATGCCCACCGCGGCCCCGCGCGTGGAGCGCAGCTCCTTGTGGCAGCGCATCAGGATCGGCTCGACCGACAGATCCGTGTTGGCGCGGATCACCTCGTTCGCCTTCTCGGCCGCGACCCACGACTCAAAGCCGTGTCCGAGACCGTCGATGACCGCCGCCAGGAAAGTGCCATTGTTCTCTACAATAACAAAACTGTCCCCGCAAACGGTGAGACCCTTGAAGGGACGGCTGAAAGCGCCTGACTTCATCTCTCTCCTCGGAAGAGGCAGGTGACCTTGGTGCCGCGGCCGGGACCGGTGTCCAGGTGGAAGTCGTCCACCAGCTTCTTGACCGCCGCGAGGCCTTTGCCCATGCCCCTCTGCGACTTGTACGTTCCGGCCCAGATCTCCTCGAGCTTGCGTGGCTCGATGCCCGGACCCTTGTCGGTGGCCACGATCTGCAGGGACGGGCCGCGGTCGTCCCTGAGCGACCGCAGCTCCACCGTGCCCCTGCCGGCATAGAAGACGATGTTGCGCGCCAGCTCCGAGACCGCCGTGGCCACCTTGACCGAGGTGAACTTCGACAGCCCGATCCGCACCGCCTCCGACCAGGCCTCCAGCCGGGCCGTCGCGATGTCCTTCTCCTGCTCGATCGGAAGCCGCTTCTCCGTGGCGCCAGACGACTCCGCCCCGGTGTCCTTCGAAGAAGCCGGCTCGCCCGCGGCGCCCAGGACCTGGGCGCACGAAGCGATCAGCTCAACGCTGTTGCGGCGGGCGAACAGCCGGACCGAGTTCTCGAGCTCGGCCATGATCGCCAGCCGGTCCTGTGGCGTGAGCTGCTGGATGGGCCGCGCCGCCAACCCTCCCAGCCGGTTGAAAATGCTCCGCTGCGTGATCGCCGAGATGGTTCCGGCGAGGACCGACCCGACCTCCGTCTCCACCGTTTTCATGACTGCAGCAGCTCGAGCTTCTCCAGCGCCAGGTCCAGGTTCAGGGCGGTGTTGACCGAGTCGAGCTCGACACCCATCTCGATCAGCGTCATGGCCACCGCCGGCCGGATGCCCACGATGTAGCACTCGGCGCCCATGAAGCGCACCGACTTGCCGATGTCGTTGAGGATGCGGGTGATATAGCTGTCGATGACCTCCACGGCCGAGACGTCGAGGATCACCCCCTTGGCGTCGGCGCTGCGGACGCGCTCCATGAGCGACTCCTGAAGGCCGAGAGCCAGCCGGTCGTGCAGCTCCGTCTGGATGCTGACCAGGAGGCAGTTGCGGATCTGGATGATCGGCAGGCTGTCGTCTTTCACGCGGTCCCTCTCCCCCCGAGAGCACGAAATCCGGCCCCTGCGGGACGCTCCGCGCTCCGGCCAATCCATGCCTGTCTGGGGGTCGGTGCTGCAGCCCCCACCCTTCCGGCTATGGCGTCAGAGTTTGCTGCCGTGTTTGTAGCACATCGCTGAACGCGAGTCCACCTGGAAAGACGTAAAAGAGGAGGGGGCTCAGGGCAAAGAGGCGACTTCCTGGCTGCGGAGCGTCTCGAGGAACACGCGGTCCTCCCCCTCACGCACCCGGACCTGGGAGGCGGGGATGCGGACCAGCCGTCCGGCCCCTTCGTTGGCATCGCGGTCCCGCGGCCGGTCCCGAGGCACTGCGGCGGGGATGTCCCCGGCGTGCTGCCGGGCCCCGGCGTTGGCATGGGTGTAGATGTCCGTCTCCGCCACGGTCGGATCGGGATCGGTCAGCCGGGTGGTATCGTGCTCGCCAGGGAGGATCTCTCCGGCCTGGGGCCGCCCCGCGTGCTCGCCCGCGGCGTGCAGCGTGGGGACGATCTCCACGACGAGGAAGCCCTCCTCCACGTCATGGACCCGGCCGACGCGCACGGCATCGGCCGAGATCACGTCCCAGCCCTCGACGTTCGGCAGATCCACTGCGGACGGCCGCATGCTACGCGGCCTCCGCGAACACCGTTGCGGTCACGGCCTCCGCGTACTGGCGCAGCGCGGGAGGCTGCTGCTGGATGGTCACGCCCACCGCGGCGGCGCCGTTGTCCGTCACATCGTCGTCGCGGTCCGCCATCTGGGTCACGCCCCAGATCACCAACGCCAGCAACAGGAGCCCCAGGATCCAAGGCAGGATGCTTCGACGCTCTTTCCGCTCCACTCTGATCTCGGCCACATGCGCCTCCTTCGTGTGCTACCCGTGAAGTACCAGCTCCGAGCGTCGGCTCATGTGCTGCCGTACCGTCCTGCGGGGCTGTTGGAAGGGACGACCGGCCTGACGTCCGAAGGCTCCGATGCGATTCACCGCCCCGCCCACACGGCAACTGCAAAGCGGGTGCCTGCCTGGGGTTTCGACCCCAGGCGGGGATAGACTCGGCTCCTGAAAGGGGAAAACCCATGAAGACGCCCGCCCTCCTCCTGCTCTGCGCACTGGCGCTGCCTCACCTCGGCGCGGCTCAAGCCCCGCCGCCGCAGCCGCCTCCCTCCTCCGCGTCGGTCGAAGGCCCGGTCGCGGCCACCGAGGCCTGGCTCGCGCGCCTCACGCCCGAGCAGCGGGCCAAGTCCGACAACTACTTCGAGGGAGGCTACTGGCTGACCCTGTGGGACTTCCTCTACGGCGTGGCAGTCGCCGCGCTGCTCCTGGGCACCGGCCTCTCGGCCCGGATGCGCGACCTTGCTGAGCGGGTGGTCCGTTTCCGTCCGCTCCAGGTCTTCCTCTACTGGCTGCAATACCTGGTGCTGACCACGCTCCTCACCTACCCGCTGGCCCTCTACGCGGGCTTCTTCCGCGAGCACAAATACGGGCTCTCCAACCAGACCTTCTCCGAATGGATGATCGACTTCTTCAAGGGGATGGCCGTGGGCGCGCTGCTGGGCGGGATCGCGGTGGTCGGGATCTACACCATCTTCCGGAAGGCTCCCCGCACCTGGTGGGTCTGGGGGACCGCAGCCGCGGTCGTCTTCCTGGTGCTGATCATGCTGATCGCGCCGGTCTTCATCGCGCCGCTCTTCAACACCTACACCGAGCTCAAGGACCCGGGCCTGCGCGCTCCGATCCTTGCGCTCGCCCGGGCCAACGGCATCCCGGCCGAGCACGTCTACGTCTTCGACGCCTCCAAGCAGACCAACCGGGTCAGCGCCAACGTGAGCGGCGCCCTGGGGACCATGCGGATCTCGCTCAACGACAACCTGTTGAACCGGGTCTCGCCGGGAGGGGTCAAGGCGGTCATGGGACACGAGATGGGCCACTACGTGCTCAACCACGTCTACGAGTCCATCCTCTGGTTCGCGCTGGTGCTCCTGGCGGGCTTCGCCTTCCTGCGCTGGGGCTACGACCGGGCGGTGCGCCGCTGGGGCGCGCGCTGGCGGGTGAGGGGGATCGACGATCCCGCCGGCCTGCCGCTGCTCTCGGCCCTCTTCGCGATCTTCTTCTTCGTGATGACCCCGCTCAACAACACCTACATCCGGGTCAACGAAGCCGAGGCCGACATTTTCGGCCTGAACGCCGCCCAGGAGCCCGACGGCTTCGCCGAGACCGCCCTCCTCCTAGGCGAATACCGCAAGCTCCACCCCGGCCCGGTCGAAGAGTGGATCTTCTTCGACCACCCGAGCGGCTACCAGCGGATCCTGATGTCGATGAAATGGAAGAAGGAGAACGGGGGACGTTAGCGCGCTTGGTTCCCTGGGAGCGCCGGCATCCTGCCGGCCTATGCCTTGACTTCCATCAAATACGAAGTCAGGTGCCTGATCTTCGCGTCCTGCATGACGAATACATCGCAGAAGACGGCGTTCAGAAGGCCGCCATCTCTCCTGGAGGCGCGCACGCTGCCCTCAGCTACCACCACGTCGTGCTCTTCAGTCAAGCGAGTGACGCTTATCGTGGGGCTTCCTACGAAAGCGTCATTCTCAATCTCCTTGTCGAAGGCGCCCTTCCCTGTTATGTGAAACGCGCCAGGGATTAACCATTCGACGTCATCTGTCAGACAAGACAGAATTTCCGCGTAATCAGTCCTGGTGAATGCGTCCATGTACTTCTGCACAGTCTGCTTGTTTCGGCTCATGGCTTTGCCCTTGTTGAATTGGTGAGAGGATAACACGAGCTACACGTTAGCTGCTTCTCGTAGCACCGGCTGAGAGGGTCGTCGGTGTAGGGGCCGAACGGGGGGATGCGGTAAAAGCCCAACCGCTCGTAAAGCCCGATTGCTTCTCGCTGGTGAATCCCCGTTTCCAGGCGCAGCAAGGTGATGTGGTGAGCCTGGGCGTAGGCTGCCAAGTGAGAGAGCATCAACTTCCCGAATCCCAGTCCGCGAAATTGTGGACGCACATACATCCGCTTGATCTCGCCATACTCACTGCCCACCAATTTGATGCCGCCACAACTTGCAGCAGCCCCATCTGTGCGGAGCAGGAAGAACGCCACGCCCTCGGCAAGCAACCTCTCGACACTGAACCCATGTCGGCTTTCAGATGGATAAAGAGCTTCCAGATGGGTTTCCAACTCAGTAGTCAGGCTGATGGCATCGGGTGAATCTGGGCGTTCTCGAGTGATGATGGCTGACATAGGGATGATGCTACTCAGTAGTCTGTTTCAGGTGCTTCAGCCGAGTCAAGCAGGATAGCTCGAGACAGCGTTGAGCTGGCCATGTTATCCCAGACCAGCCAATGCTGGCTCAACGATTCCGCGCAGTGACAGAAGTAGAAGGCGCGGGCGGGAAGGCCCATGGAACAGCGAGTGAGCCTGAGAGAAGTCAAACATAACCTGACCCGGTGTATGAGGGTCGCCGGAGAACGGATCGTCATCACCCGATGCCGCAGACCCGTGGCAGTTCTTCTTCCTGCCCCGCCAGGAGCGCTTCCTGAGTGTGACGCAAGGAAGCGGGCCTGGAACGCCTGCTCGGTCAGAGCCGCCATCTTGGAGGACAAGCCCCGTCGCGGGGTTGGAAGGTGTTCGCTTCCGGGAATCCCTTATGGTCAGGTCGTCGTTGTGGTGGAGTTCCCCTTCGGAGCCGAAGAGGCATACCACGGTCTGGAATCCGAGGCCGCCCTCCTCCTCACCAGGTACCGCAACTCCACCCGGCGCGATCGAAGAATGTTCTGGGAGCGCCGGCTCCCTCCAAGCAGTTGCGCGAAGGGTGAGTTCAAGGGAGGCGTGACGCTGGTTGACCCATGCCGGGAGGAGTAACCAGCGATCAATATGCCAGGCTTTTGCATCACCCAGAAGAGTCGGGATTTTGGACAACCAGCATTGGCGAGAACCATGTCTCGTCCCATCCTCCAGCCGCGCTTGTTTCAAAAATCTGCTTGCGTGCCCACCATGCGGCGTACTCCAGAGATGCCGGAAAACGTCCCAAGCCTTCATAAAAGTGATGGGCGAAGTGTCTTGCAGAACGTCCTACCACCGGCCAACGATATCCAAAGACAGCAGGAACTCCGGCCTGTACCGCTGCGTCGATTAGTCCCAAATAAGAGGAACCGGCCGCTTCATTGATCAGTCGGATCTCGGCACCAGAGCAGCAGGAAAGGAAGAGCAACTGCGTCGGTGAGCCGGCCAAGAGACCAGCAAGGCGTGAGGCCCGGAGTTCCTCTGCACCATCTCCGCCAAAGGCCAACGCGCTGTTTTCGGGTCGTCCCCTATCAAAGCGCGCATGCCCCGCATAATGTACGAGATCAAAGGTTCTTTTCTGAAGAAGGGCTTCTCCCTCCTCAAGAGTGACCGAGTGGGAGAGATTCTCGGGCTCGACTTCGAGTCCAATGCCGACTAAAGCAAGCGCCCGGCGAAGGTCCGCGGCAACAGTTTGCACTTCCTTGACAGCGAACTCCTCTCCGGCCATCAGTAGCGCTCGCAAAGATCTTCCTTTTCTGCCTTGAATCAGATTCCGCCAAGAAGGACGGTTGGCCCGGGTCGTGACGATCTGTCGCGTGATAGGGTGACGTATGGCGAGTGGCCGCGTACCGACATGCAGTAGCTCAAATGGGAAGATGAGAGCGTCAGCTGCTCCTGAGAACCGGATCACCAACCTCTCTTCGCTCGCTCCAGCGCTTTGTTGCGCTCTTCCCCAGTCCTCAAGAAGGGTGGCGTTGTTCTCGAAGACATCCCGGAAGAGATCGCGTCCTTTGTCAGCCGACTGTAGACGCCATGCCTCACGTCGCTCTAGGTATCTCCTCTCCTCCTCCGAATCTTTTCGCCGCCGAGCCCTCAACCATCCCTCATGATACTCGTAGACCGCATCCGCCAACGCGGCCATTTCGCGCCCCCATCGATTGCCATCGGCGCTCACGACCAGACTCCCGCCGGAAGTCATCGCCCCTTGGACCGAGTACCTTATCGCTCCGGGTCCCCACTCCAATTCCAGGATCACCCGGGACTGGGGCCGCAGCCGATAACGGACGATCGCTTGCCAAAGGCGCGCAAGAAGTTCATTAATATCGCCTGTCTTTAGGAACTCGCCGTCCGGAGGTTTGACTTTGAAGTCGTCGGCTCCATGGTAGAAGCCTTTCTTGATGTCCTCAGGCTCTCCCAGGGCGGAAAGCATGAGGATCGGAACTTCTGCCGTCATAGGATCGAGACGGAACTCCCTGCATGTGGCGTAGCCATCCAGACGGGGCATCATGATGTCTAGAAGAATCGCGTCCGGTGGAGCTTCACGTGCGGCTTCTAACGCCTGAAATCCGTCGGCCGCCAGATGAACCTCATATCCGGCAGCACTGCAGGCATCAGATAGTGCCCTGAGGTAGCTTGTGTTGTCGTCTACGATGAGGATTCGCCCTAGGTTCATATGGGCTCCTCGGCAAATGGAAATCGGCTTACGGGGAGGGTGAAAGAAAAAATCGATCCACGACCAGGCGTCGATGTTAAAGTCATCCTGCCTCCATGCCGATCTATGTAAGCTTTGGCAATGGGTAGTCCATACCCAATTCCACCCCTCTCCCGGCTCAAAGAGTTGTCGGCTTGGTACTCCCACTCCCAAATCCTTTCAGCATGTTCGGGAGAGATTCCGATTCCCGTGTCCTCCACCGAAACAGTCGCTTCGCTTCCGGATCGGACAGCCGTGATCGTGATTGAGCCCTCCAGTCGATTGAACTTCAAAGCGTTCTCCACAAGATTGCTGAGCACTTGACTCAGGAGAAGCCGGTCGGCTGTCACCTCGATAAGTTCGGTAGTGTCACTGACTATTCTCACTTGAGCCCTCTCCGCCTCTTGGCGATACTTAGCAACGACATACGCGATGAGTTCACTGAGATAAAGGGGCTCCGGCGAAAACACCAATCGCTCGGCCTCTACTTTCTGGCGTGCCAGGAACTTATCCGTAAGCGCGATCGCCGTGGTAACCTCCTGCTGGAGTTGTTTGACAGACTCTGCCTGGGGTGCGGAGAGGTTGCCATAAATACCTCTTGCGAGGTTACCGACGTAGATCTGCGTCGTGGCTAGAGGCTGGCGAAGTTCGTGAGCGATCATTGCCAGCACCCTTGTTCGCTGTTCGTCCTTCTCTTTGAGATCTTTGACTGTTGCGGAAAGTTCTGCGAGTCTAAGAACCGTCTCGTGATATTCTCTTTGATGTTCCGGAACAGCTCTGACGATTGGGTTAGGTTGGTCTTTGTAGCTTTCCGTTCCCGCGTCCACCGCGTGAGGCAATAGCAATCTGAAGGCGCTACCCGCGCCAGGTTGGCTCTCTACGATGAGATCACCTCCATGGCCACGGGCGACGGATCGAGCCATCCAGAGGCCGAAGCCGCTGTTCTTCGCCTTGGTGGAGTAGAAAAGATCAAAGATCTTCGACAGCCGATTAGGTGGTATCCCGGTCCCGGTATCGATGACCTCACAGGAGACGAAACCATCGTCGTTACGAGTTCGTAAGGTGAGCACGCCTCCATCGGGCATCGCATCAACGGCATTGACGATGAGTTCGCGAAGCACCTCGATGACACGGCTGGCTGTTACGCGCACTGGTGGTATATCCTCAACAAGATCAAAACGAATTCCGATCTTCGCCGGTAGTGGAGGAGCGGAGCGAGCAGCCTCCTGCAGCAAATACCCGGCAGATACGGTCAAAAATTTCTCCGGATCTGGTCGGTTGGAAGCCGCTGCCCTCTTTAGCTCCTCTCCGAGATTGAGTACTCCCCGAGCACTCTCAAGGATGCTGTCAAGATAGGCGTCTATCGATTCGCTACCTAGATTTCTTCCGGTCAGTTCTTCTCTAATCCTCAGCACAAGTGTGTGGACCAGTCCTAAGTCATTGCCCAAACGATGGGCAATGCCAAACGAGAATTCACCTATTGCGCTCATTAACCTCGCGTCGTTGAGCCTCGCCTCGGCCTCATGGAGGGCTCGCAGTGCTCGGATTCGGTAAAGCGCGCCAGCTAGTTGATCTGCAAGGCCTTCAGCCAGTAAAAAATTGAAATCCTGGAAGTAGTACGCCGCTGGATGGGAGAGCGTTAGGTTTCCGAAGTAGATATTGTCGAGCAAGATAGGGACTACGACAAATGAACGTCCCGGCTGAACCTCTTCCATCTGCTTGACTAAAGCATTACCAATTGCAGCCGTTGAACGCTCTCTGTAAGCGGTATTGTTGAGGTCGTTATCGATGTCGCGGAATAAAGTCGATATAAATTCATGGGCTTTTGTCTCCCATGTCAACCTAAGCTCTTCTGTCTCTTTGTCGAAGAGGCGGATTGCGACATAGCAACACATTTCGGCTTCTATAATGCTTGCTAGGATCGCACATGCCTCCCCCTCCGTCCCGGAGTTGTCGAGCCTGCCGAGTGCTTTAGCTGACCTGAGCAGGACCTCGAAATGGTTCATTACGGTGCCGTCTGTTCGAGTAGGACCGGCGATGCCCATGAACAGTCCTCTTGATCTCTAATTGAGATCAGACGTCGCGCTTCGAGCAGGGCCTCACCCGGGGAGAGAGTGCGCCACAGGGCGCGATAGAAGTCTTGCGCGAGAGCTGCAGCAGAGGCCGGAAGTTTCCAGCGATAACCCAGAACTACCGGTACGTCGGCCCGAGCAAGTGATTCGAAAAAGGTCCCAAGAGGGCTTGTCGAAGAGTCCAGTTCACAGTCGAAAAATACTAGCCGCATGTCTGTTCCTCGGACCAGAAACTGCAGATCGGAGGCTCGCATGCCGCTCTTGCCGCCGAGCCATGATGCGCCCGAGACGTGAAGCAGATGGAAGTTGCCGTAGCGCAGCAACCCGGAGATCGCACTAAATTTTGTCTCGGAGACAGGAACTTGATGAATCTCATAGAGAATGCCCAGTTGTTGAAGAGCCTCCTTCATGGAGTTGCAAATCGACGGGCGCAGTTCCTGCTTTTCAGCGTTGTCGTCCTCTAAGAGAAGAATGCGCAATACGGCGCTGCGGCGTCTGAGATCATCCATGAATCGATAGAATGGCTCATGCTTGCGACCTAGAGCACTGGCCAAGAGGAGGCGTCGGGTTAGAATGTGGCTTAGAGCCAGATGCTCGCCTTCGTCGCAGAGGAGTTCGAGCGGGAAGCTCAGGCCGGATCCCGAGCTGCTGAACTGCAGCCAAAGGTCGCTGAACCGTCCTGCAAGGGCTCTTGCTGCTGTTAGATCTCCAAGGAAGCGCTGATCCTTGGCCAGGAGGTCCTGGATCTCCTTGGAGATGCGGTAGGCTTTGGAAGGTGCACTCTGCCCATAAAGCGAGAGCTGATCACCAAGGCGAGTGAGCCGTGAGGCGTCGAACCGTACTGGCCTTTCACTCCGATATCCGGTGGAACGGTCTGGTCCCGAAAGATCAGTTCCTAACAGGAGCTCGTGCCCAAGCGTCAAAGTAAGATAATAGCGGTTCTCGCTGCGCGAGGTAGCGCTGCGCAATCGAGCGTCGAAGAGGGCAGATCGGGCAACATCCAGAAAACTGTCAATGCTGAATAACGACTTTTCAACAAAATCATTGACGCGGAAGTCGCTGAGGACTTTTCTGACCAACTCTGGCGTTGCGTACCCCGTTAGCACGATCAGCCCACAATCGCGATTGCTGCCCTCCTGACGTATCCTGCTCAGCAGTTTCATCCCGCTCTCGTCGGTATCGGAGCTATTGAAGTCAACTCGTAAAACAAGATCGAGGACAATCAGGTCGTAGTGTGAGCGGCTCAGCATTGCCAATGCATCGCCCTCGCTGGGCGCCACATCCACCTTGACATGACTACCGAGCTTCTGCAGGCTCTCCGAGAGCACGCGCAGCCACGACACTTCGTCCTCGATGATCAGGATGCGCAGGTCGCTCATTTTCATGCACCAGTCACTAGTAAAGGATCTCGTGCCGGTTCACGTACCCGCAGTTCCTTCAACACTTCTTCAGCGTCGAAGAGTCGGCTGGCTTCATCTTTAGAAGCCACCAGGACTCGATGGAGGAAGGCGCGGTCGGGGGCATCGAGCCAGTCGCCCGGATCGGGAGGCAGGAGATCGACTTCAGTCCCCTCAGGGAGTGCCATGGGCTCGTCCACTACGAGCCGGCCCTTGTGAACGCGAGGCTTGATAGTCACGCCGGAAGGATATCACCTGACGCTATCCGAATGGGAACCTTAGGGGAATCCGCGCTACGCTGAGCTCTGGTAAGGGATGACGATGAGGCGAAATATTTCTCGCCCTTGCCGAGAAGAGCTTCATGAGCGCTGATCTGGCGACTCTCCCTTCCCGCCCCCCTTCCCTGCACGCCGGATCGTCTCGTGGGTCTTGAGCAACGTATCCAGGAACGCCACCAGCAGCTCCCGGAATTCTGGAGGAAGAGCTTCCAGAAGCGGGAGCCGCGCCCGGAGCCGCGCATCCCGGGCCTCTCCTGGTTCGCATCCGGTCAGGAGGAAGTCCGTGGATGTTTCCAGGAGCTCGGCGATGTGCGCGAGCATGTCCACTCGCGGACGATAGGCCCCGCGCTCGAACTTGCTGATCTGGCTGCTTCTCGTCCCGAGCCGCGCCGCGAGCTCGCGCTGGCTCCAGCCTTTCGTGCGCCGGAGATGGGAGATGCGGTTCCCGAGACCTTCCGGCGCCTCGGTTTCCGCGGGAACCTGCTCCTTCTTCTGTCGGGTAGGCTTTTGTGATCTCGATCTCATGTCCCGAGTCTGTCAGCGGGCCGAGCTGCGCGACGGCGACTTCGTCTGACCCCGGGTCAATCCATGAGCCAGCCAAGGCTGAGAATGCCGCCGAAGGCGTTGGAATGGCTTCGAACGCCTAAGAATGACAAAGACCGCACTCGAATCCATTCGTATGGATTCCGGGCCGTTCCGATGCACTCCAATCCATTCCTATGGATTCGGGGCAATTCTGACGCGCAGGAATCCATTCGTATGGATTCCGGTCTATTCCGATGCGCTCGAATTCGTTCCGATGGACTTCAAATCATTCCTATGGATCGAAAGTCATACGTATGGATCGAACGCCATTCGGATGCGCTTGAAGGCATTCGTAGCGCTCGGAATGGATTCCGGCGCGTTCGAAGCGGCTTCAGCCTCTTCGCATCGCTCGGGAAGCGTCGAGATCGCTGCGGAATGGATAAAAGGACGCCGGGCGCGTCCGCGGCGATTGCAGCGGCTGAGAAGGCTTTGGATCGTGTTGGAAAAAGAAGGGGCGCCTTGGCAGGGCGCCCCTTGATCAGAGAGGCTACTTCGTGGTGTCAGGAGCAGAGATCGAGGCGACAGGGGCGGGCGCTTCCAGGGGCGGGGGAGGGGGCGACGTCGGAGCCGTCCGGTTGCGACCGCGGAACGGCTGCAGGCCGAACTCGATCAGCTTCTCGCTGTCCTTCCCATAGTACTGCCGCACTGCGGTGCGGATGAGGTCCACGAGGGTCTCGCCCCTGCGGAACATTTCCTGCACCCGCCGGGTCGTATCCTGCTTCCTCGCCGTCAGGACGGACTGCTGGGTGCTCAGGCCCATGAAGTCCTCATGGATCTGGTCGAGCTCGACCCGCTGGGGCTCGATGTGCTGGAGATCGGTCGCGTTGGCTTCGACGGCCGTGGTGGTGATCTGCCACCCTGCGACGCGGTTCATGTACTTCGGCACGTTGGACATCACTGCTCCTTTTCCCCGCTTGGGGTTTATCCCGGCGGCGCCTTCGTGGCACCGGCGGTTGCTGCGACATCAACTGATGGACGGAGTATAGGGCAGAGGTTCGGGTGGATGTCCAGAGGTTTTTCGAATTTTTCTCGATTTTCCCTCAATTTTAGTGGCGTCTAACGCGAGTGGAGAGGATTCAGCGCCAATGGCGCGGATTGCGCGCCAAAAATCGGCCCTGGGAGGTTCTCGCTTGTCCGCGAGCGGGTCAACGCGGCAGACTGTAACCCGGGAGAACTTTTTTTGACCCGGGTCAATTTCTGATCCGTGGCGAGCCTTCTCCTGGAAAGGCAGGGAGGTTATGTTGCGCGCTCTCTTGACTCTTGTGATGGCTTTTGTGGGGAATCAGTGGGACCCGAACGGCAGCCCGACCGCAGATGTCGGGGGGCGTTGGGACCCGAACGGCAGCCCGACCGCAGATGTCGGAAGCCACTGGGATCCGAACGGCTAGGCAGGCGCCAGATCCTCGCGGTATAGTTGAGGGAGGACGGATCCGTCCCGTATCTCCCTTCCTTTTTTTCTTCTTGTTTCGGGTTCGGACAGACTCAAATGGAGAACCCGAAGATGGATCGGCATCTTTCCCGAATTGAACTTGTCCGCGTGCTTTCCGACAGAGGCGAGGCTGGAGCGGCAATCCCGCACCTCCTCCGCTGTGCGTCGTGCCGGGATCTCGCCGCTAAGGTCATCGGCGAGTTGAAAAGGGAGGGTTCCTTCACCGCGCGCCCCTGCGATTCGCGGGGGGCGGTTCTGATCGTCCTGGAGGAGGAGGAGCGGCAGGCTCTTGAGCAACTCCAGGCCCGGGGCTGGTGGGCCGAGTTGAAGAGTCTTTCCCATCGGCAGCAGGTGGAGCGGATCGAGACTGTTGCTGCCCTTAAAACAAAAAGGATGTTCGAGACGGTGATTGAGGAGGCTTCAGCCATTGCGTTTGGAGACCCTCATGTGGGTGAGGAGACGGCGCTGACCGCTCACGCTCTCGCGGAGCTTCTTCCCGTCAACGAGTGCTCCAGGGAATGCAGGAGCGATTTGCAAGGCGAGGCGATGATCGTGGTCGCGAACTGCCGGCGACTGGCCGCGGACTGGTCCGGAGCTCAGGCGGCGTTGAGGGACGCCAGGGATTGCCTCAAGCGGGGAACCGGGGATTCATCCTTGGAGGCTCGCCTTCTCTCCATCTCTGCCTCGCTGGCGAGCGATACCGGCAACTTCGAGGCCGCTCAGGAGTTATTAGCGCGAGCCGCGACCCTGTACAAGGCTGGCAAGGATCTGCCAAGTCTCGCCAACTCGGTGGTGCAAGAGGCAAGCGTATTACTCGCCGGCTTCCGCTTCGAGCAGGCCATTCTCCGGGCGGAAGAGGCTCTGAGCGTGTTGACGCCGCGAAACGCACGGCTAGAAATGCTGGCGAGAAGCATCATCACGGAGTGTCTGGTAGAATTGGAGCGCCCTGCCGAAGCTCTCCGCAGCCTACTAGCGACGCAGCCGATCTATCAGCAGTTTCCAAACCGGCGAGACCGGCTCAACGTCGACTACCTGGAAGCGCGGTTGCTGGATCTTTATAACTGCGTTCGGGAGTCCGAGAAATCCTTTCGCGAAGTGATTAGCGGCTTCATCGAAGAAGATCTGTACAAGGACGCCTTCCTCACCATCCTGACGTTCTTCGAATCTCTCTGCAAACGAGGCGCCTTGGACAAGGCAGTGCGAGTCTGCGAAGACGCTTCCAGGATGCTCGACACGCCATTGTGTCATGACCAGATGAAGCAGGTGTGGGCGGAGCTACTCGCCCAGGTGAGGTCCCGGGCTCTGACGGTGAGCCGGGTGCTGGAGGTGCGGCTTTACCTCCAGCGGCACTGGAGCGTTCCCGCGGCCCGCCTTCCTCTCGCCGAAGCGAGCCTCCCCCTGGTGCTGGCCGAGCTCGAAGCTGCGCCCGAGCCCGTTTCCCTGCCGGCGCAGCCAGCTCCGAGCGCGCCCGAACAGCCTCCCGTTCCGTCCAGCCTCGCCAACGGTGGATACGAAGAGGCCTTGGAGAGCTACGATCGCCAGCTCATCGAATCTGCGCTGGAGCAGTGCGGCGGAAGGATGCGGGAGACGAGCCGGCTCCTCAACATCTCCCGCAATACGCTCCGAGTGAAAATTAGGAAATACGGGCTGGAGGGAGCCTCCGGCCAGTGAGCGCCGGGCAGTGATAGCATGACGCCATGATGCAGGTGATGATTCGGGTGATGATGCGGAGAACCCTTTCCGCTTTGCTGGTAGCACTGTATGTCGCATCCTCCCAGGCGCAGGTCCCGACCTCGAACGTGATCTACAGGGTCCTGCGGATCAGGACTCCCACGGATACCGGCTCCGCCTTCACGATCGAGGTCGACGGCAAGCAGTACCTGATCACCGCCCGGCACCTCCTTGAGGGCTTCGGGAGCGAGGGCGAGGTCGAGCTGTGGATGGAGGGACGATGGAGCCGGTTCCCTGCCCGCGCCATGTATCCCGCGAAGGAGAGCGTGGACATCGCGGCCCTCGACCTGGGCAGGCCGGTAACGGTCACCTTTCCGCTCGATCCCACGGCCGGCGGGCTGACGCTCGGACAGCAGGTCTACTTCCTCGGCTATCCTTTCGGCCTGGGCACGCAGGGATCGTCTGCGCCCGCCCCGCCCGGTTTCGGCGAGATCCCCTTTTTGAAGAGCGGGATCGTCTCCGCGATTGACGACAGGGATCTCGAGGCGAGCCTGCTGTACCTCGACGGCCACAACAATCCGGGCTTCTCCGGCGGTCCGATCGTGTTCTGGCACTCGGAGAGCGGCAGGTTCCGCGTCGCCGGAGTCGTGCGGGGCTACCGGAACGAGGCGCTGCCGGTGGTCAAGAGAAAGAACCTGGACGATCCCCGGGCGCCGGCCCACAACGACCTGTATACGAGAGCCAACTCGGGCATTGTCATCGGCTACGATATCCGGCACATCATCGATGCGATCCGCCGGGCAGTCCGGGAGGGTCCGCCACCCGCGCCCTAGCCGGGCCGAGAGGAGCTGTCCATGCGGAAGCGGCCTGGGGAGCAGGTCTGGAGGAAAGCCCTGACGTTCGTCGCCCTCGCCGCAACGGTGATGGCGCTCTACCTCCAGATTTTCGAGCGGAGAGCGAGACGGGAAGAGGCCCGGCTGGCCGCCGTCCGGCTCGAAGACGCGCTCGCCGGCTCCCGCGCCAGGCTGCGCGCCGAGATCCTCGCCGAGCTGCGCGCGGAGCTCAGCAAAGAGAGGGCCGCGGCTCAACCCGATGCGCAACCCATCCCCGACACGGTCCTGCGCCGGCTCGAGACGGGGGACGCGGGCGGCGCGCTGGGGCCGGCCCTCGACGCCTTCCGGCCGCAGGAAGCGCTCGTCATCGCCAGCCTCGACCAGGCTCTCGAATCCCTGGCCCGGCAGATGGAGGAATCGGACCGCGCTCTCCGGCGGGACCTGGAAGAGGTCCGGGCCGTGACCCTGCGCGAGGCGGACGTCGCATCCAAGGTCACGAGCCTCATGCTCGTCGCGCTCCTCTCCCTGATCGGCCGCTTCCTGCCCTCCCTGTGGCCGCGCGGGAGCGGAGAGCAGGAAGAGGAGCCCGTGATATAAAGAAGGGACACCTGCAGTACTCCGACATTCCGGGAATCCGGAGGAGGAGGCTATGCAGCGGTACGCCTGGGCTTCCGCATTCGCCACGGCCTTTATCCTTCTGGCTGCCGGTGCCTCCGCGCAGCTCGAGCCGGTCGGCTCCGAAATCCAGGTCAACGCCGCCACCCCCGGGTCGCAGGCGGCTCCGGCTGCCGCGGCCGGTCCCTCCGGCCAGCATGCCGTGGCCTGGCAGGGGCCGGGAGACGATACCGACGTCTGGATCCAGGTCTGGGATGCGGACGGCGCAATCCTCCTCCCCGAGCTGCGGGTCAATTCCTTTCTATCCAACTGCCAGCAGGCGCCGGCCCTCTCCTTCGCCCCGGACGGCGGTTTCGTCGTGGTCTGGCAGAGCGACGGCCAGGACGGCAGCGGCTGGGGGATCTTCGCCCAGCGCTTCGACGAGGACGGCTCGCTCGCCGGACCCGAATTCCAGATCAACGCCACGACCTCCGGAGACCAGCGAGCGCCGGCCGTGGCTCACGGTCCCTCCGGATCGTTCACGGTCGTCTGGAAGAGCGAGGGCCAGGACGGCGACAGCTGGGGTGTCTACGCACGGCGGTTCGACGCTTCGGGTCCGCTGAGCGGAGAGGTCCAGGCCGCCGCTTCCGGCGCGGCCTCCGGTGCAGGAGACCAGCGGCGGCCCGCCGTGACCGTCCAGCCCACCGGTCACGTGGTGATGGTCTGGGAGGGTCCGGACGGCTCCGGCCCCGGCATCTTCCTGCGCCGCTTCGCCCCGGACCTGACCGCGCCCGGGGCGGAAGTGCAGGTCAACGAGACCTCGAATGGTTTCCAGGTCTTGCCGTCGCTGGCCGCCGACGGCTCGGGAAATGTGATCATTGCCTGGGAGCACGCTTCGGACATCCAGGCGCGGCGGCTCGACCGTCTCCTCGCGCCGCTGGGAAGCTCCTTTGTCGTCAATTCCACGACTCCGGGCCTGCAGACCCGCCCCAGGGTGGGAAGCTCCGGCTCCGGCGACTTCCTGATCTCGTGGGAAGGGTGGAGCCAGGACGAGGGCGGCCCCGGAGCGTTCGCCCGGCGCTTCGACTTCCGGATGCAGCCGGAATCGCCCGATTTTCCCCTCAACACCTTCGTGCCCGGGCCGCAGCTCCGTCCGGCCCTGGCCGTCTCGCCGAACGGCGACGTGCTCGCCGCCTGGGAGAGCGAGGGCCAGGACGGCGACGGCCTCGGCGTCTTCGCTCAGCGCTACGTCCTGCCGGGGCTCGACTTCCACACGCTCGTGCCCTGCCGGGTGTTCGATACGCGCAGCGGTCCGCCCCTCCAGTCGGGAACGGAAAGGATTTTCCAGGTCGCGGGCATCTGCGGGATTCCGGTCACGGCGAGGGCCGTGTCGGTCAATCTGACGGCGGTCAACGCGGCGAGCGGCGGCGAAGTGGTGATGTACCCCGGAGACCTCCAGACGCCGGGCACGAGCAGCGGCAACTTCGTGCCTGATCGAGCGCGGGCCAACAACGCCATCCTGGCCCTGGCGCGCAACGGCAACGGGAAGCTCGCCGCCCGCGCCCTGGTCGGCGGCTCGGGCACAGTCCACCTGATCCTCGACGTCAATGGATATTTCGAATGAAACGGAACCTGTCGTGGATGGCCTGGATCGCCTGCGCCACCTTGCTGGTGCCGGTGTCCGCGAAGGCGCAGAGTTGCGCCGATCCCTCGCTGCCCGCCTTTGTTATTGCTCTTGCCGCGCCTCCATCGACCGGCAACGGCTGCGGCAACCCCCTGAAGGTCTGCCAGACGCCGGTTGACGAGGGTCATCGTATCGACGTGGTCGAAAATCCCGCTGGTGTGTTCGAGGCGCGTCTCGTCGTCAGGGTTCGCGCGCCGTGGAATTCCGATTCGGCTACGCTCAGCTCCGCCAAGCTCCACCTGTTCTGGCAGGCGGGCGCCACGGCCAGCCATCCGACCACATCGCTCTGCCAGAACAACCTGTCGGACCGGCTCGAAACCTGGCTGGCCTTCCCCAGCCTGAGCTGCGGCGGGGCCCCTTACAATCTGGGTGTCTACTCGCTGCGCGCCATCGTCTGCCAGAACGGCGGCTCCTGCCAGAAGATCACCGATTTCAACGCTCTTCCGTTCACGGTGACGAAGCAGATGCTCGGCTGTCCGGAGCCGGCGAAATGGAGCTGTGGAGGGGATTCGACCTGCCGTGACTGCCTCGCGGTGGGGCCGGGCTTCGCCAGCCCCGCGGGAGAAGGGGCGAGCGCCTCGCCGCCCTTCTCGGGTCCGGGAGCGACGCTGCGCTATCGTGCCGGGGGAGCGGGCGGCCCCGGCTGGCCCGGAACGGCTGCCTGGAACCAGACGCTCGGCCGCTACTGGTCCCACGACTATGCCGAGCGCATCGTGCAGGACCCGGGAGCCGGACACGTCTGGCTGATCACCCGCCACGCCACCTTCCGCGAATTCACGGACGCCAACCTCGACGGCAATTATGAAACCGTCTCGCCGAGCGACGAGTACCGGGAGCTTGTCAAAGTCCCCGCCGGCTGGGAGCTGCGCGACCTCGACGACACCGTTCAATCCTTCGACAGCTCGGGTTTCTGGACGCAGACCGTGGACCGCAACGGCAATCAGAAAACCGCTCAATACACGGGCGGAGTGCTGACCCGCGTCACCTTCCCGGACGGCCGGCGCGAAGACTTCACCTATCTGAGCGGGAAGCTCCGAACGATCACCGAAGTGGGGGTCGACGGCGCGACCAGCCGCACCTGGATCTACACCTGGAGCGGCTTGGATCTGATTCGCATCGATCGTCCGGATGGAACAGCCTGGGAGCTCTTCTACAGCACCAACCCGAGCCTGGGTGGCTATCTGACGCGAATCGACCTGCGGGGGACAGGCACAGGCAGCGGCCGTGTTGAAACCGCCTGGGAGTATGACGCCAAGGGAAACGTGACGAAAATCTGGCGCGGCGATCCGGTCTCGACTGGTCCCAACGCCGTGGACCTGCACGTCTTTACCTACGACAAACCTGCCTTGCCGGCGCACACGGTCGTCACCGATCCATTCAATCGCACCGCGGTCTACGACATGGAAAGGGATTCGACCAGCCGCAAGCCGCGGATGAAGCGCGTCCAGTCCGACTGCGCCTCCTGCGGCCTGGGACCGGTGACCAATTTCGAGTACGGCGACGCAACCAATCCACTGCTGCCCACCGCCATCGTCGACGCCAAGAGCCACCGCACCGAGCTCGCCTACAATGCCGACGGTCGCCTGACGTCCAGGACCGAGGCGGTGGGGACACCCCTTGTGCGGGAAACGACCTGGGAGTACCACCCGGTCTTCCGCTCGTCCCCCACCCGGATCGAAAGGCCCTCGACAGCCGGAGCAGCCCTGCGCGAGACCTTGATGAATTATGACACCGAGGGGAACCTCCTCACCCGGACCGAGCAGGGAATGGAGGACGGCTCCTCCTTCGCGTTGACCACCACGATGACCTACAACACCACCGGGCAGATGCTGACGATCGATCCACCCGGCCATGGCGTCGCCGATGTCACCACCTTCGCCTACGACTCGACCCGAGGCGACCTCATTCCGCTCTCCCGAACCGATCCGATCATCGGCATGACCGTGTTCGGCCACGACGCCTTCAACCGGCGAACGGGAGTGACCGACGTCAACGGGGTGGCGGCGTTCACCGCCTATGATCTCTTGAACCGGGCAACCTTGGTGATCCAGGATGGAGGCGCCGATCCCGACCTGATGACAACTTACGAATACGACCTGTTCGGAGATCTCTTCCGGACCATCCATCCGGAAGGCAACGTCCTGGAGTACGCCTACGATGGGGCAGGCCGGCTGACCTCCCTGGAGAGCAAACCGGACTCCACGACCACCGGCGAGAGGACTCTCTATGCGCTCGACGAGGTCGGCCACCGGGTGAGGGAAGATCTCCAGAGCTGGAACGGAAGCGCCTGGGTGACGGAATCCTGGACCGAGTTCCTCTACAGCTCCAAGTGCCATCTCGACAAGGTGATCCGTCCGGGAGGAGCGGTGACCGAGCACACCTACGACTGCAACGGCAACCTGGAAAAGGTCTGGGACGCGAACCACCCGAGCGCCTCGAGCTCACCGACCCAGCTCTACGCCTACGATTCCCTGGACCGTCTGACCTCGGTCACCCAGCCCTGGACGACCGGAACCGCCGTGACCAGCTACGGCTACGACAATCAGGACCATCTGAAGCAGGTCACCGACGCGGAGGGCAACGTCACCACCTACACCTACAGCGACCGGGATCTCCTGATCCAGGAAATCTCCCCTGTTTCCGGGATCAAGACCTACGCCTACAATGAGCACGGCGAACTGGTGGAGGAGACCGACGCTCGGGGCATCACCGTCCTCCGGGACCTGGACGAACTGGACCGAGTCACGACAGTGAGCTATCCCGACCCAACCCTCGACGTAACCTACGCCTATGACACCCCCGGAGCCTTCGCCAAAGGCCGCCTCACCGGGATCACGCGCCACGGCGAGACGATCGCCTACGACTACGACCGCTTCGGCCGCATGACCCGCGACGGAGACCTGACCTACAGCTACGACAGCAACGGCAATCGAACGACAATCGATTATCCTGAAGACATCGTGGCCACCTACACCTACGACCACGCCGACCGGCAGAAGAGTCTCTCGGTAACGGTGGACGGGGGACCGGCGCTATCCCTGGCGAGCGCTGCCACCTACAAGCCCTTCGGTCCACTTTCGAGCCTCGCGCTTGGGAATGGCCTTACCGAAACCAGGACATACGACCAGCGGTATCAACCCGCCACGATCCAGGTTGGTGGGTTGAGCCCGCTCCTGCACTGGTCCTACACGACCGATAACGTCGGAAACATCACAGCCATCTCGGACCAAGTCAACCCGGCAAACAACAGGAGCTATGGCTACCAGGATGTCCTCTACTTCCTGACCCAGGGCAACGGTCCATGGGGGCCGAGAGCCTGGACCTACGACAAGATCGGCAACCGGCTCACCGAGAGCCGGGGAGCGTTGACAGACGCCTACACCTATCCAACCAACCCTGCTGGCGGCAGGAATCCGAAGTTGCTGAGCGTCACGCCGAGCCGGGAGTACAGCTACGATGAAGCCGGAAACACTCTTCAGATTCTCGACTACGATGCAGATCAGCAACTCGGGCTGATCCACGATGGGGCGGGTAGGCTGTCCTTCCTCAGGTCTATCCTGCCGGAGGACGGGCTCGTCTCCTTCACCTACGACGGCCGGGGCTACATGCAGAAGGCTGAAGACAAGGATGGAGGCTGCTTCGCCCAACGGACCCTGGCTACCTACAATTCGGAAGGCCTGCTCCATCGGCGCGAGCACCGGCTCGTGGATGGGCCCGGGTCGGTGCCTGTGGACAGCGACACGATTCTCTACTTCGCCGGGAGGCCAGTGGCAAACCTCGGACTGGATGGAGCAGGCTCGTCGCTGGTCTATCTGTCAACCGACCATCTGGGGACGCCTGTGCTGGCGACGGGGGATTCGGGTGGAGTGTTGTGGCATGGGGGCTTCGAGCCCTTCGGAGGTGACTACTCAGGTGCTCAGGAGGCGGGAATTTTCTTAAGGTTCCCGGGGCAGTGGGAGGATGACGTATGGGAAAGCACCGATGTCCAGAGTGGGCTGTATTACAACCTATTCCGCTGGTATGACGCACAAACCGGAAGATATGCACGGCGTGACCCACTAGACGAAGTTGCTACTGCGTACCTCGGATGGGTGATTGTCCCACCCATGAGTACCTACTCCTATGCGGGTCAGCGTCCGCTCTCTCGCGTTGATCCTCTTGGCCTTGTTTCAACTGATCCGGGCTGTACATTGCGGTGGACCCTAGCGGGGGGACTCGTCGGCTCAATAACAGGGGGGGTTATTGGAGCTACAGGGGGAGGTGCTGCCTGCTCGCTCTTCGCGCCTGGAGTAGGTACTGTCGGTTGCGGAGCCGGCGGCGGAGTAGCTGGAGCCAAAGCAGGTGCTGCTCTTGGAGCCAGTCTCGGATTCTTGATCGGAAAAGTGGTTTGTGAGTGCGATGAAGAGGATGAGGACCGAGATGGTCTATGTGAACAGATTCGAATTGTTGACGAGGGTACATGTGCTTTCTTTGCAGCACGCAAAGATTGGAGACTGTATCGCGCATGCATGAGCCAGGCGGCGGTAAGGTACGCTGAATGTCGAAGATTTGGCGCGCCACGTAGCCCGCTTTTCCCTTCTCCCTTTGGGAATTGAGATTAACGGAGGACAGAGCTATGTACAAGTACGCGGTATGCGTTTCTCTGGCGGAAGAGCCAAGTGGAAAGCTGCGGCTAGTTTTAGATGACATTAGATTCATTGGTGACTCGAAGGGGCAGATGCAACACTTCGCGTTTTTTACGGAGATCCATGTTGATCGAGAGGGTGCTCTTTCACATACGTTGACCGAAGACGACTACACGTTTCTGGGGCAGGCTATCATGGCGCGTTTGGTGGCACTTCGACTACTTGATTGATCCCAAAAGGTGCTACTAACCTCGATGCTATAAGCAATACCCCCGCGCCACCGCCCGGTAATCCTCTACTTGCCTGCTCTCCCATTCTCCATCTTTCCCCAACTCCGTAGCCATTAGCCGCGCCACCGTTGTCGCGGCCTCTGCGCTTGCCCGGGCGTCGAGGAGGAGGGCTCGGGTGCGGCGGGCTAGGACGTCCTCGACTGTTCGTGCCATCTCGTGGCGGACGGCCCAGATGGCTTCGCAGAGGCGGTAGGGGAGGCGCGGATGGAGCGGCTCGCGTAAGGCCGGTTGCTCTTCACAAAGCCGGACGAGAGCGGTTGCGTCCGAGCCGTAGACCGCCCAGTCCTCGGTCGGTTCTACCTCGGACCAGCCGTGGAGGCGCAGGTCCGCGGTAGTCGAAGGGAGCTCCGGCAATCCAGCCAGAACAGCAGCCTGGCTTACTGTGTCCTCTCCCATCTTTCGGTAGGTTGTCCACTTTCCTCCGGTGATCGTCACCAGGCCCGAGGGAGAGATGAGCAATGTGTGGTCCCGCGAAAGGGTGGCGGTCTTCAAGCCTTCGCCTCCACGCACCAGGGGGCGCAGGCCGGCGAAACAGGAGAGCACGTCGGCGGGCGACGGGTCCCTGGTGAGGTAACGGGCGATGTGGGTGAGGAGGAAGTCCACCTCTTCGGGCAGGGCGCGTGGCTCCAGCGATCTTTCGGAGAGCGGCGTGTCGGTCGTTCCCACGATGACCCGGCCGTGCCAGGGGACCGCGAAGAGGACGCGGCCGTCGTCGGTGTGCGGGACCAGGATGGCGCTCGCGCCGGGCTGGAAGGAGCGGTCGAGCACCAGGTGGATCCCCTGGCTGGGAGCGAGGATCGGCTCGCTGTCCGGTTCGTCCATGCGCCTGAGATCATCGGCGAAGACCCCGGTGGCGTTGACCACCACCCGGGCGCGGACCTCGCGTTCGGTCTCCGTTTCCGCGTCCCGGACCACGGCCCCTCGCACCAGACCGTTCTCCTTGAGCAGGGAGATCACGGGCATGTAGTTGAGGGCGGCTCCGCCGAGGTCCAGGAGCGTCCGCATCAGGGTGATCGCGAGGCGGGCGTCGTCGAACTGGCCGTCGTAATACATGACGCCGCCGCGCAAGCCCGCGGGCTCCAGGGTGGGGATGATCTCCAGCGTCTCGTCGCGGGAGAGGAAGCGGGACGGGCCGAGGCCCATCCGGCCGGCGAGCATGTCGTAGAGCTTGAGCCCGACGCCGTAGAAGGGGCCTTCCCACCAGTCATAGGTCGGGACCACAAAAGAAAGGTTGTGGACCAGGTGGGGAGCATTCCTGAGGAGGAGCCCGCGCTCGTGGAGGGCTTCGAGCACCAGCGCTACGTTCCCCTGCTGGAGGTAGCGCACGCCGCCATGAATCAGCTTTGTGCTGCGGCTGGAGGTCCCCTTCGCGAAGTCGTGCTGCTCCACGAGGAGCGTCCGGTAGCCTCGCGATGCCGCCTCGACTGCCGTGCCCAGACCGGTGGCGCCGCCGCCGATGACGAGAAAGTCCCAGGGCTCCGGGTCATCAAGGCGGGAGAGGAGGGAGGCCCTCACGCCCACCCCTTCGCCCGCTCGACCCCCTTGGCCCAAAATGCCCGCGACTCCGCGATCCGGCCGCGGTCCTTCGAGGGTTCGAAAACCTTTTCCATCTGCCAGTGGCTCTCCACGTCCTCGGGGCTTTTCCAGACTCCCACGGCCAGGCCGGCGAGGTAGGCGGCTCCGAGGGCGGTGGTCTCGCGCACGGTGGGCCGGGCCACGGGCACGCCTCCGAGATCGGCCTGCATCTGCATCAGGAGGTCGTTTTCCGCGGCTCCGCCGTCCACCCGCAGCTCGGAGACCGCGACTCCGGAGTCCCCTGCCATGGCTTCGAGGACGTCCGCCACCTGATGGGCGATGCCTTCGAGCGCTGCGCGGGCGATGTGGGCAGCCGAGGTTCCGCGGGTGATCCCCAGCAAGGTTCCCCGGGCGTGGGGGTCCCAGTGCGGCGCACCGAGACCGGTGAAGGCGGGGACGAGGACGATACCGCCCGAGTCGGGAACGCTCGCCGCCAGCGCCTCGATCTCGGACGAGCTGCGCACGATCCCGAGACCGTCCCGGAGCCACTGCACCGCGGCGCCTCCCACGAACACGCTCCCTTCGAGGCAGTAGTCGGTGTGGCCGCGGAGACGCCAGGCCGGCGAGGTGAGCAGCTCGTGCTTGGAGCGGATCGGGCTCCGCCCCGTGTTCATCAGGAGGAAGCAGCCGGTGCCGTAGGTGCACTTGGCCATGCCGGTGCGCACGCAGGCCTGTCCGAACAGGGCCGCCTGCTGGTCGCCGGCCACCCCGGCGATGGGGATGGGGCCGCCGAGGAGGTCCGGCACGGTCTCGGCGTAGACCTCGCTGCACGACCGGACCTCTGCGAGGATCGAGCGCGGCACGCCGAGGGCCGCGAGCAGCTCGTCGTCCCAGGTTTCGCCGAGGATGTTGAAGAGGAGCGTCCGCGAGGCGTTGGTGACGTCCGTGGCGTGAAGCGTGCCGCCGGTCAGGTTCCAGATCAGCCAGGAATCGATGGTGCCGAAAGCGAGCCTTCCGGCGTCGGCCGCGGCGCGGACCTCGGGGACGTTGCGGAGGAGCCAGGCGATCTTGGTGCCGGAGAAGTAGGGGTCGAGGACGAGGCCGGTCTTCTTGCGGAAGGCGGGGAGGTGGCCTTCGTGCCGGAGGCGCTCGCAGTCCTCGGCGGTGCGGCGGTCCTGCCAGACGATGGCGTTGTAGAGGGGCAGGCCGGTCGTCCGGTCCCAGAGCACCACGGTCTCGCGCTGGTTGGTGATGCCGAGGGCGGCGACGTCCCGGGCCGTGAGGTTGGCGGTCTGGAGCGCCTCGCGGGCGACGGCGATCTGGGTCTCCCAGATCTCCATCGGGTCGTGCTCGACCCATCCGGGCCGGGGGAAGATCTGCCGGAATTCCCTCTGGGCCACGGCCCGGATCGAGCCGCGTTCGTCGAACACGATGGCGCGCGAGCTGGTGGTCCCCTGGTCGAGCGCGAGGATGTGGGGCAAGGCGAGTCCCTCCCGCGGGGAACTCTACACGAGAGGAGGTGTAAGCTCTCCCGCGTGGAGACCATGACACCGCCCAGTGCCTCCGGGGTCCCGGGACCCGGACCTGTCCCTCCCCACCCCCTGCTGACCCGGTACTACGCCGACGAGGCGCAGCGCCGGAAGCGGGTCGGCTCCTGGTTCGACGGGGCCGCCCCGGACTACGACTGGATCAACCAGGCCATGAGCTTCGGCTCCGGCGCGTGGTACCGGAAGCAGGCCCTGCTGCGAGCCGGACTTGTCCAGGGAATGAGCGCGCTCGACGCGGGATCGGGTACCGGTGTGGTCGCGGCCCAGGCGGGGGAAATCGTCGGTCCGCGCGGCAACGTGACCGCGCTCGATCCGAGCCTCGGGATGCTGGGCCAGGCGGAGAGGCGTGGAGTCCGCATCCGGGTGCGCGGCGTGGCGGAGGCCCTCCCCTTCGCGAGCAGACGCTTCGACTTCCTCTCCATGGGGTACGCGCTGCGGCACGTGCCCGACCTTCATGTGACCTTCCGGGAGTACCACCGGGTGCTCAAGCCTGGAGGCCGGCTCCTGATCCTGGAGGTCACTCCCCCTCGCTCGCGGCTGGCATTCCGGCTCCTCAAGCTCTATCTCAGGACCCTCGTGCCCCTCATGGCGGGCTTCGGCCAGGGAGGGAGCACCTCCCGCGAGCTCATGGAGTACTACTGGGACACCGTCGAAGCCTGCGTGCCGCCGCAGGTCATCCTGGAAGGCCTCGAAGCCGCTGGCTTCTCCAAAGTGAGCCGGTACGTGGCCAACGGGATCTTTTCCGAGTACACCGCGGTCGGCTGAGTCAGTCCTCCTCGACCAGGTTCTCGAAGCGCGCCTTGCTGCTGGCCTTCATGTAGGCCTCGTGGGCAGTGATCTTGCCGTCGTCCACCAGGGCCATCAGGGCGTCGTCCATCATCTGCATGCCGATGGAGCGGCCGCCCTGGATGATGGTCTGGATCATCGGGGTGTTGCCCTCGCGGATCACGTTCGGCAGGCCGGGGGTCTTGAGCAGGATCTCGTTGACCGCGCAGCGGCCCAGGCCGTCCGCGGTGCGCAGGAGGAGCTGCGAGATGATGCCGGCGACCGACTCGGCCAGCGTCGTGCGGATCTGCGCCTGCTCGTCGGCCGGGAAGGCGTCGATCAGCCGGTCGATCGTGTTCGCCGCGCCGTTCGTGTGCAGCGTGCCGAACACCAGGGCTCCCATCTCGGCCGCGGTGACCGCGAGCGAGATCGTCTCCAGGTCGCGCATCTCGCCGACGAGGATCACGTCCGCGTCCTGCCGGATCGCCGCGCGCAGCGCAGCGCCGAAGCTTTCGGTGTCCGTCCCCACCTCGCGCTGCGAGAAAACTGATTTCTTGTTCTTGTGCACGAACTCGACCGGATCTTCGATCGTCACGATGTGCTTGGAGTAGGTGGTGTTGATCCGGTCGATGATGGCGGCGAGCGTGGTGGACTTGCCCGAGCCCGTGGGACCGGTGACCAGCACGAGGCCCTGCTGCAGGTGCGCCAGGGTATCGATCGCCTTGGGAAGGTTGAGCTTCTCCAGCGGGACGATCTCCTCGGGAATGATGCGGAACACCGCGCCCGCGCCGTTCTCCTGCCGCAGGTAGTTGGCGCGGAAGCGGGCCACCCCCTCGAAGCCATAGGCGAAGTCGAGGTCGCCGCAGCCTTCGTAGTCCGTCCACTGCTCTTTGGACGTGATCTCCCGCAGGACTTCGCAGAGCGCGTCGTGAGTCATCACCGGCCACCCCGACACCGCTTCCAGCGAGCCGTGGAGGCGGATGCGCGGCTCCAGCCCGGCAGCCAGGTGGAGGTCGGAACCCTTGTTGTCTCTCAGGTATTGGAAGAGCTCGTGCAGCCGGGGCGCCATGATCGTCTCTCTTCAGTTGGTGAACTTCGCCGGGTCCTCGGCGTTGCGCGCGGCTTCGTCGCGGGTGATGACGCCGTTCTTGAGCAGGTCGGCCAGCGAGGCGTCGAGCAGGCACATGCCGTGGGAGGCGCCGGTCTGCAGCACGGATTTGATCTGGAAGGTCTTGTTGTCCCGGATCAGGTTGCCCACCGCCTTGTTGCAGACCAGCACCTCCAGTGCCGGCACCCGTCCGCTGCCATCCGCCTTGACGGCCAGACGCTGCGAGACCACGGCGCGCAGCGACTCGGAGACCATGGTGCGGATCTGCTCCTGCTGCGACGGCGGGAACACGCCCAGGATGCGGTTGATGGTGCGGATGGCGTTGTTGGTGTGCAGGGTGGCGAGCACGAGGTGGCCGGTCTCGGCCGCGGTGAGTGCGAGCGCGATCGTCTCCAGGTCGCGCAGCTCGCCGATGGCGATGATGTCCGGGTCCTCGCGCAGGGCGGCGCGCAGGGCGCGGGCGAAGGAGCCGGTGTGTCGCCCGACCTGGCGCTGGTTGACCACGCACTTCCTGGAGCGGTGGATGTACTCGATCGGGTCCTCGATGGTGATGATGTGGTCCTGCCGCTCCTGGTTGATGATGTTGACCATGGCGGCCAGGGTCGAGGACTTGCCGCAGCCCGCCGGACCGGTGAACAGCACCATCCCCTGGTGGAAGTTGGCGAACCGCGCCAGGGAGGTGGGGAGCCCCAGCACCTCCAGGGTTGGCGGGATCGGAGGGATGGCCCGGAACACGGCGTCGAGGCCGCGCTGCTGGCGGTAGGCGTTGGCGCGGAAGCGGCCGACGCCGGAGATCGTGTAGGCGAAGTCGATCTGCCCGTGCTCGTCGAGCTCCCGCTGCTGCTCGGGGGTCAGGACCTCCCGGATCAGGGTGTTGGACACCTCCGGGGAGAGGGGCTCGGACTCCGGCTCGAAGAGCTCGCCGTTGCGCCGCAGCTTGATCGGCGCGCCGCAGTGCAGGTGGAGATCGCTCGCGCGCTGCCTCGCCGCGAAGGTGAGCAGGGTGTCGAGGCGGCGCGAGCCTTGGCGCCACTCGGCTTTTGCCGGTGGGGTCGCCGGCTGGCTGACCGGCTGGGTGATCGGTGCCGGAGCCGGTGCCGGCACGGGCGCCGGCTGCTGCTCCTGGGAATTCTGCTTGGCGAGGTAGTCTCGCTGGACCGTGCGGAGCTGTTCGAGCTGGCGGAGGTTGAGCACCCCCCGCTCGACCAGGATCTCGCCCAGCCCGCGCAGCCCTCCCTCCTGGTCCCAGGCCGAGGTCGCCTCGGCGAGCTGGTCCTGGGAGACGAGCTTGTAGTGGAGCGCGATGCGCCCGAAGAGGACTTCGTCCTGACCTAACGGCATGGTGCATCGAGAGTAGAAGAGGAGGCGTCCGGCGTCAACTCCGTTAGAATCGCGCGGTTCTTTTCGTTCTGATCCAGGGACAGGGAGGCGATCATGGCAATGATGGCGACGGAGGCTGAGCCGGTGAAGGAGGAGCGCGGTGCGGGTTCGTGGGGCCTTGTCCTGGCCCTCGTGCTGTTCGCGCTGACGCTGCTGTTGGTCCGCGCGCGGCTGGAGCCGCCCGCGCCGAAGGGGGCGGATGCTCCGGCCGCCGAGTTCTCCGGCACGCGTGCCCGCGAGCTCCTCCGCAGCCTGGCCGGGGACGGCAGCCCGCACCCGGCCGGGAGCCCCGCCAACGAGCGGATCCGCGAGACGATCCTGGCGGAGCTGCGGCGGCTGGGCTATACACCCCAGGTGCAGGAGGGGATCGCCTGCAGCCGGGGCGCCACGTGCGCCAATCTGCGCAACGTGGTCGCCCGCCTGGAAGGGTCCGCCGCAGGAAAGGCTGTTCTCCTCATGGCCCACTACGATTCGGTCGCGGCGGGGGTGGGGGCCGGCGACGACCTGTCGGGCGTGGCCACGGTCCTGGAGACCGCCCGCGCCCTCAAGGCCGGGCCGCCGCTCCAGGGGCCGGTGATCCTCCTGCTCGACGACGGCGAGGAGATGGGGCTGCTCGGAGCCGAGCTCTTCGTCTCCCGCCACCCCATGGCCAAGGAGATCGGGGTCGTGGTCAACCTGGAGGCCCGCGGCACTTCCGGGCCGAGCCTGATGTTCGAAACGATTGGCGACGACGCCTGGCCGGTCGGGCTCTACTCGGGCGCGGCGCCGCATCCCATCACCAGCTCGGTCTACGCCACCATCTACGAGGTCCTGCCCAATGACACGGACCTTTCCGTGTTCAAGCGCTCCGACCGCGGCTACCAGGGGCTGAACTTCGCCTTCATCCGCAACCCGATGCACTACCACACGAGCGCCGACTCGGTGGAGAACGTCTCGCCCTCCAGCCTCCAGCACCACGGGGACAACGCCCTGGCCGCGGTCCGGGCGCTGGCCGGAACCTATGCGGCCTCGCCGCCGAAAGGAGACGTCGTGTTCTTCGACGTCCTCGGTTTCGGCGTGGTGCGCTGGCCCAAGGGCCTGACGCCTGTCCTGGCCGTCCTGGCGCTGGTCCTGGTGGGGGTGGCGGCGGTGCTCGCCCTGCGCCGGGGCACGATCCCGCGGCGGGGCTTGCTCTTCGGCCTGCTCGGCTTCTTCGGCGCGGTGGTGCTGGCGGCGCTCCTCTCGATGGGGCTCGGCATGGGAGTCCGCGGGGCGTCGCCTTACGCGTGGTCGGACGATCCGCTGCCGGAGATCGCCGCGTTCTGGCTGCTCGCGCTCGGGGTGGTCATGTTCATCTCGGCGGCGGTCTCCCGCCGGGCCGGAGCGCCGGGGCTCTGGGCAGGGGTGTGGATCGGCTGGGCGGTGCTCGGGGTGGCGGTGGCGCTGACCGCGCCGGGCATCTCCTACCTGTTCGTGGTGCCGGCCGTGGTGGCAGGGATCACGGGGCTGGTGGCGCGTCCGGGAGGGACGGTCTCGTCCCTGGTTCCCGGGCTCGTGGCCGCCGTGCTCTGGATCCCCCTCCTGCTGCCCCTCTACGACGGCCTGGGACTGCAGGCCCTGGTCGTGATCGGAGTCCTGGCGGCGGCGCTGTTCACCACGCTGGCCCCCCTGGTGCCCGCCTCCGGAAGCCTGGGGAGGAAGCTGCTGCCGATCGCCGCCGTCGTCCTGGCCCTGGTCTGCGTCGTCCTGGCCTACGCTTCGGCGCCTTTTTCGGAAGATGCGCCGCAGCCGCTCGCGATCCGGCTCTTCCAGGATGCGGACAGCCGGGCGGCGCGCTGGCTGGTGCGCGGCGCGCACACGCTGCCGCCCGCCCTGCGGCAGGTGGCCCGGTTCTCGGACCAGCGCGAGACGCCCTACCCCTGGGCGCCCAACCGCGCCTACGTGGCTCCGGCGCAACCCGTGGACCTGCCGGGGCCGCAGGTCTCGGTCCTGGAGGACTCGGCGGCGCGCGGCAAGCGGAGGCTCCGCCTGCTCCTGACCTCGAACCGCCAGGCGCGCATGGCGACGGTCGCCATCCCGCCCGGGGCGAAGCTCGAATCGGCGCGGATGGAAGGGCAGGAGGTCCCGCTGGGCCTCTTCCGACAGGGAGAGGACTGGGCCGAGATCGAGATGGTGACGCTGCCGCCGGACGGGGTCGAGCTGGAGATCGTGCTCGGCGAGAGGCGGCCCCAGGACTGGTACGTGTACGACGTCACCCCCGGGCTGCCCCCGGCAGGGGAGGCGTTGCGCGACGCCCGTCCGGCAAGCGCGGTGACCTTCCAGGAGGGGGACACGATCCTGCTCAGCCGCAAGGTTCGGATCTAGGAAATTCGGATCTAGGAAAAACAAAGGGCGCGAAGCCATCCGGCCTCGCGCCCTCGGGATCTGCGGATGGAGCGGGCTTACATGGCCTTGGCGGCGTCGATGGACTCCACCGTGATGGTGTCGCCCTCGACGGCGCCCTTGACCACGACCTCGTGGCCCAGGTGCTCCTCGGCGAGCTTCTGGTTGCTGAGCTGGTAGATCTTCTCGTCGGCGGTGTTGTAGAAGACCAGCTTGCCGCCGTTCTCCAGGCACTTCTTGGCGCAGCCGGCGTGCTCGGCCTTGGCGCCCTTGGCGGCGCAGTGGTCGTCGGTGACCCAGCCGGTCCAGGAGCCGGCGCCCGCGGCGGCGAAGGCGGGGGTGAGGAGCGCGATGGCTGCGATGGCGATGAGGGATCTCTTCATGGCGTGTCTCCCTGTAAGAGTCAGTTGAATCGAAGTCGCAGGATGTTAGCACAGGCGGAGCCCTCATCCCCCCGGCCCCCTCTCCCGGTCCCCCGAGCATGCCCGTCCCGGGAGAGGGGGAGACCTGCTTTGATTACCCGAAGCCGAGGGAGGGCGGTGGCGCCCTCTCCTGCGCAGCAGGGGAGGGACGGGGAGGGGTTTTCCTCGCCCCCTGTACACCCTGGCACGGGCCTCGTGCCCTGTTGCACGGCGCCCGTGCCGGGGTGCACAGCGGCTGCGCCATGGGGCACGGCACCTGTGCCGGGGTGCAAGCCGGCTATGCCGTGGTGCAGAGCGACCGTGCCATGGGGCGCGGCGGCCGTGCCATAGGGCACGAGGGCTATGCCACCGGGCACGAGCGGCGTGCCCTGGTGCACGGCGTCTCTGGCAGCGGCCGCGCCCGTCACACCGGCCTTGCTTCCATCACTCCGGTACGAGGTCGTCTGGGTTTCGCCGGGCATCCCAGACCCGCAGAATCCAGACCGTCTCCGGGTCAGTCCTGTAGATGATCCGGTGATGGCCGCAGGCCCAGTGCCGATACCGTCCCTGAGGGGCGAGCTCGCGGGCGACCGCTCCCAGTTCCGGAAAGCTCTCTGGAGGCGATCGACGGCGTGGAGGATGTCGGCGGCGAGCCGCCTCGCGGCTTCGGGATTCTTTTCGAAGAGGAAGGTGTGTGCAGCCTGGAGGTCCAGGTCGGCGAGCCGTGACCAGCGCACCCGGAGCTTACGGCTCACCCGCAGCCCATCGCTTCAGTTTCGCTTCAATTTCGGAGTGCTCGACCCAGTTTCCCTGGGCGATGTCATGCTCGGCCGCGTCAACCGTACGCTGGAACTCCAGGCGCTCAGCGGATCGCTGCAGGTCTTCGAAAGCCTCGATCGAGAGGACGACGGCAACGCCGCGCCCCTGCTCGGTGAGGACCACCGGACGGCCTGTCTCCTGCACTTGGTGAATGACCTCCGAAGTCTGCCGCTCAAGGTCGGAGATGGGGCGTAGATCCTGGCTTAGCTTCAAATGGGGCATTTTTCGACTCCTGCTGGTACGGATTGTATCCGACCCGTGGCAGGTTCCCCTCCTATAATCCACCCCCATGCCGACCTACCGACTGGACATGGAGTACGAGGGGACGCGCTATCACGGGTGGCAGGAGCAGAAGAACGCCCGCTCGGTGGCCGGGGAGCTGCGCAGGGCGGTAGAGGAGGCCGGCGGGGCGGTCAAGGAGATCGGCGGGTCGGGACGGACCGATGCCGGCGTCCATGCTCTCGCCCAGGTCGCCCACCTGCGCCTGGGCAAGGCGGTCGATCCCAAGTCGTTCCGCCGCGCGGTCAACGACCTCCTCCCTCCGGACATCCACGTGCTCGGCATGGCGGCGGTGCCCAACCAGTTCCATGCCCGGCACTCGGCGGTCTCCCGGTCCTACCTGTACCAGGTCTGTCGGCGGCGGACCGCGTTCGCCAAGCGGTGGGTCTGGTGGGTCAAGCGGCCTCTCGACACCAGCCGCATGGCCGAGGCCGCGTCGTCCCTGATCGGCCGGCACGACTTCCGCCTGTTCTGCGAGCGGCCGGCCGAGCAGCCGAGCACGATCGTGGTCGTCGAAGGCATCCAGGTGGTGACCGAGGGCGCCCTGATCCTCGTCCGGCTGACGGCCTCGCACTTCCTCTGGAAGATGGTGCGCCGCGTGGTGGGGACCCTCGTCCAGGTCGGCGGCGGCGACCTCGACCGCTCCGCCTTTCTCTCCCTGCTCGCGGCCGAGGCTCCCCGCGGCAAGACGGGGCTCCCCGCCGAATGGACCGCGCCGCCTTCGGGGCTGTTCCTGGAGCGCGTCCTCTACCCCGGCGATCCTCCTCTCGGACCGGTCGCGCCCGTAACCCCGGTCTCCGAGGAGTGGTAGGGTAGGGACGGGGAGGGAATCACCATGAGCGCGCACGATACCGCCCACACGAACCGCCTCGCCGACGAGAGCAGCCCCTACCTCCTTCTGCACCGGCACAACCCGGTCGACTGGTACCCCTGGGGACCCGAGGCTCTGGAGCGGGCCCGCCGGGAGAACAAGCCGATCTTCCTCTCCGTGGGGTACTCGACCTGCTACTGGTGCCACGTCATGGAACGCGAATCCTTCTCCTCTCCTGACGTTGCCGAGCGGATGAACCGCGACTTCGTCAACATCAAGGTGGACCGCGAGGAGCGGCCCGACGTGGACGAGATCTACATGGCGGCCACCCAGATCCTCACCGGCCAGGGGGGGTGGCCCAACTCGGTCTTCCTGACGCCCGACCTCAAGCCGTTCTATGCCGGGACCTACTTCCCGCCCGACGACCGCCACGGCAGGCCGAGCTTCCAGAAGGTCCTCCACGGCCTCTCCGAAGCCTGGCGCGAGCGCCGCGACGAGGTGGACATGCAGGCCGACGAGATGGCCGGCGCCATGGGACGCTACCTGGAGCAGCGCGCCCAGCCCGCCGCGGCCCCACCCGGTCCGGAGGTCGCTCTCCGCTCGCTGGAGGCCCTGGCCCGCCGCTTCGACGGCCAGCATGGCGGCTTCGGCGGCGCTCCCAAGTTCCCCACGCCGTCCAACCTCTTCCTCTGCCTGGAGCTGGCAGATGAGAGAGAAGAGGCTGGGGAGATGCTCTCGGCGACGCTCGACCACATGGCCCGCGGCGGCATCTACGACCAGCTCGGCGGCGGCTTCCACCGCTACGCCACCGACCGCGAGTGGAACGTGCCGCACTTCGAGAAGATGCTCTACGACAACGGCTTTCTCCTGGAGCTCTGCGCCCGCGAGCACGCCCGCACCGGCGATCCCCAGGCGGCGCGCATCGTCCGCGAGACCGCGCGGTGGATCGAGCGGGAGATGACCTCCCCCGAGGGGGCGTTCTGGAGCGCGATCGATGCCGAGACGCACGGCCACGAGGGGGCGTTCTACGTCTGGACCCGGGACGAGATCTTCGAAGCCCTGGGCCGCGAGGACGCCGCCTTCCTGGCGCCGATCCTCGGCTTCGACGGCCCTCCCTTCTTCGAGGAGGACCAGTATGTCCTCCACCTGCCGGAGAGGCTCGAGCAGGCCGCGGCCCGGCGGCGGATGGACCCGGACGAGCTCCTGCGGGAGGTCAAGGCCATTGAGGAGAGGCTGTTCATGGTGCGCGCCCGCCGCGACCGGCCGCTCACGGACGACAAGGTCCTGACTGATTGGAACGGCATGGTCATCGCCGGCCTGGCCGTGGCCGGCCGGGTGCTGGGCGACGCCTCGATGTTGGAGCGCGCGGCCTCGGCGGCACAGTTCGTCCTGGACCGCATGCGCTCGCCCGAGGGCGTGCTCCTCCACGCCTGGCGCCAGGGCCAGGGGCGGATCACCGCCTATCTGGACGACTATGTGTTCCTGGTGCGCGGCCTCCTCGCCCTGCACGAGGCGCAGGGGGATGAGGCGTGGCTGCGCGCCGCCGCCGACCTGACGCAGGAGCAGATCCAGCGGCTGAAGGATCCCGAGGGGGGCGGCTTCTTCGTGGCCGCGGAGAGCCCGGACCTCCTGTTCCGCAGCAAGGACGTGTTCGACGGCGCCACCCCGGCGGGCAACGCCGTGGCGGTCCTCAACCTCCTGGAGCTGGCCGAGCGGACCGGCAACAGTCTCTGGCGGATCGAGGCCCGCGCCTCGCTCCAGGCTTTCGCGCCCATGATCCAGGGTCACCCCGACGGGGCGCGGATGATGTCGATCGCCGCCCGGCGCTATCACGAGGCGGAGACGGGGACGACCGTCTCCGTCGAGGAGCGCGCCGCCCACGAGCGCGAGGCCGGTGCCGCCGGGGTGGAGAAGCTCGCCCATGCCGCGGCCGAGCTGGTCAAGGTGCGGCTGGACGAGAGGGCCGAAGCCGTTGGCGGCTGGCACCCGTTCCGCCTGGTCCTGGAGGTCGCGCCCGGCTGGCACATCCAGGCGAACCCGGCCTCGGAGGAGTTCCTGGTGCCCACCGAGGTGACGGCCGAGGGAGGCGCCGAGGTGCGCGGCCTCCGCTATCCCGAGGGGGAGGAGGTCGAAGCGGGCTTCGCCGGCGGCCAGCCGCTCGCGGTCTATGGCGGCCGGGTGGAGATCGCGGGCGAGGTGAGCGGCAGCGGCCGGCTCGTGGTGCGGTTCCAGCCCTGCGACGACTCGCGGTGCCTGCCTCCGGTGGAGCGGGCGGTGGCGGTGTAGGACCTCACCCCCTGTCCCCCTCTCCCATCTCCCAACCCACCCATCCCCGGGAGAGGGGGAACGTAGCTGGGGCCACCGTGCCTGAGCGTGAGGCAAGACTGCCTCAGTCACGTTCCCCCTCTCCCGGCGGGGGCATGGGCGGGAGATGGGAGAGGGGGACAGGGGGTGAGGTCCCCCCTCTGATACACTCTCCCCTCAGAGGCAACAACCACCTGCGTTCGCCGTAGTTTGTAGGGCAATAGAGTCGGGGCTACTCTCAGGGAAACCACCGGTTGATAGGCAGCGTCGTCTCTCACTATCGGGTCCTCGAGCGCCTGGGCGGCGTAGATGACCTCTACAAGGCCCAGGATCTCCAGCGCGAGCGTCTCGTCGCCCTGCAGCTCCTGCCGGGCGGCGCAGCCGCCGAGAGCGAAGCTGCGCGCGAGCGCTTTGCCCGCGAGTCGTCCCGCGCGTCGTCCATCGGCGACCCGCATATCGGGTCGGTCTACGAGGTGGGGGAGACCGGCGACGGACGCACGTTCCTGGCCATGGCCCTGGACGAGGGGGAGCCGCTGTCCGACCGGCTGGCGCGCGGACCCCTGGCCCTGAACCAGGCCGTGGACATGGGGAGCCAGATCGCGGCCGGGCTCGCCAGCGCCCATGCCGAGGGGATCGTCCACGGCGCGCTCGATCCGTCCCAGGTGCTGGTCAGCGCCGAGGGCGCGGTCAAGGTCGTGGGCTTCGGCGGGGACGCGCTGTCGGGCGCGACCGAGCGCGCCCGCGCCTATCTCGCGCCCGAGCGCCTCCGCGGCTCGCCGGCCGACTCCCGGGGGGATGTCTGGTCGCTCGGCGTGCTCCTCTACGAGATGATCGCGGGCCGCCACCCCTTCCCCGGGCCGGACGCGATTCTTGGCGAGCCCGAGCCGCTGGGCCGGTGGCGCCCGGGCATCCCGGCCGGGCTCGAAAAGGCCGTGGCCCGCGCCCTGTCGAAGAGGCCCGAGGACCGCTACGCCCGGGCCGGCGAGATGCGCGCCGAGCTGCAGGCGGTCGAGGACACGGGGGCTCTCGCCAAGGCGGGCGCCACCGTGCTGTCCATGCCCAGCAGGCCGCAGGCCACCGCTCCGCCGTCGGATCTGCCTCCGAAGCCTCCTCGATCTGCTGCCTCCCCGGCCGGCGGCATGATAGGCCGAGCCATTGCGCACTACGTGGTGCGCGAGCACATCGGCGGCGGCGGCATGGGCGTGGTCTACAAGGCCGAGGACACCCGGCTGGAGCGGACCGTCGCGCTCAAGTTCCTGCCGCCCGAGCTGACCCGCGACCCCGTGGCCAAGGCGCGCTTCCTCCAGGAGGCCCGCGCCGCCTCGGCGCTGGAGCACCCCAACATCTGCACGATCCACGAGGTGGACGAGACCGACGACGGCCAGCTCTATCTCGCCATGCCCGCCTACGACGGCGAGACCCTGAAGAAGAAGATCGAGCGCGGTCCTCTCCCCCTGGAGGAGGCCATCGACTTCGCCATCCAGGTCGGCCAGGGTCTCGCCAAGGCGCACCGCCAGGGGATCGTCCACCGCGACATCAAGCCGGCGAACCTGATCGTCACCGGCGACGGCATCGTCAAGATCCTGGACTTCGGCCTCGCCAAGCTGGCCGGCGCCGCCGGGCTGACCCGGGCCGGCTTCTGCCTCGGAACTCCTTCCTACATGTCTCCCGAGCAGGCGCGGGGCGAGGTCGACCACCGTACCGACCTCTGGTCGCTCGGAGTGGTCCTCTACGAGATGGTCACCGGCCGGGCGCCGTTCCGGGCCGACACGGACCAGGGGATCATCTACGCCCTGCTCACCGAGGAGCCCGAGCCGGTGCGCAAGCTCCGCCCCGAGACGCCGCCCGACCTGGAACGGATCCTCAAGGGGATGCTCGCCAAGGACCCCGGCGACCGCTACCCGAACCTGGACGCGGCCATCGCCGAGCTGCGCGCGCTCTCGGGCATCACGAGCACGCTGTCGCGCATGTCGCTGCGCGTGCCGGTCGTGCGGCGGCCCTGGTGGCGGGCCCCTGCCATCGCCGCGGCGGTGGCGGTCCTGCTGATCGCGGCCTTCTTCCTGGTGCGCTTCCTGGCGAGGGAGACCGGCTGGCTCGGTACCCTCGGCAGCGGGAGCCGGCCGCTGCAGCGGACCAACGACTCCCTCACCGACCTGGAGGGGCGGGAGAGCCATCCAGCCCTGGCGCCGGACGGCAGCTTCTTCCTCTACGCCAAGGAGGCGGGGGGCGACCTCGACATCTTCTGGCAGCGGGTCGGCGGCGGCAACCCGCGCAACCTCACCGAGGACTCGACCTTCGACGACGGCCAGCCGGCGGTCTCGCCCGACGGCCAGCGGGTCGCCTTCCGCTCCGAGCGCGAGGGCGGCGGCCTGTTCCTCATGGGCGCGACGGGGGAGTCGGTCGTGCGCCTGACCCAGGAGGGGCACGACCCGGCGTGGTCCCCGGACGGGCAGTGGATCGTCTATGCCACCGAGGGGATCACGGACCCGCGCCGCCGGTCGGTCCAGAGCGAGCTCTGGCGGGTCCGCCTGGCGGACAGCACCCGCGAGCGCATCCCGGTCGAGGCGGACGCGGTGCAGCCGAGCTGGTCGCCGAACGGCCGGCGGATCGCCTACTGGGGCCTGCGCCCGGGCACGGGCACGCGGGTCGTCTGGACCGTTCCGGTCGAGGGCGGCGAGCCGGTGGCCGTGACCGACGGCCGCGCCATCGACTGGAACCCGGTCTGGTCCCCGGACGGGGAGCACCTCTACTTCGTCAGCGACCGCAGCCGGAGCATGACGCTCTGGCGGGTGCGCATCGACCAGCGGTCGGGCAAGGTGCAGGGCGAGCCCGAGGACCTCACCACGCCCGCCGCGTGGAGCGGGTTCCTGAGCATCTCCCGCGACGGCAAGCAGATCGCCTACGCCACCCGCGACGGCAAGGCGAACCTGGAGCGCACCGCCTTCGATCCGGCGACGGGGCGGACGTCCGGGATCCTGGAGCCGGTGACGCAGGGCTCCCGCATCGTCCGCTTCGCCGACGTCTCGCCCGACGGCCGCTGGATCGTCTACGATACCGCCCTGCCGCAGGAGGACCTGCACGTGGTCGGCGCCGACGGCCAGCAGGGGAGGCAGCTCACCGACGACCCCGAGCGCGACCGGGTCCCCCGCTGGTCGCCGGACAGCGAGCGCATCCTCTTCTACTCGGACCGCGGGGGCGGGGGCTACCAGGTCTGGTCGGTGCGCGCCGACGGCGGCGACCGGCGGCAGATGACCGCCGTCCAGGGGAGCGCGGTCCTCGATGCCCTCTGGTCGCCGGACGGGGGCCGCCTGCTGGTCATGACGGAGCACGGGCCGTCGCTGATCGACCTCTCCCAGCCGCTGGGGCAGCGCCGCGCGCAGCCGCTCGCCAACGCGCAGCAGGGCGGCGAGAGCTTCACCCCCAACGACTGGAGCTCCGACGGGAAGTGGCTCGCGGGCGAGGTCCAGACCCCGACGTCGAGGCTCGGGATCGCGCGCTACTCGTTCGAGACCGGCCGCTACGAGGGGCTGACCGAAAGCGGCATCCTGCCGGTCTGGCTGAGCGACGGCCGGCTGCTCTACGTCGACGAAGGCAAGGTGTTCCTGCTCGATCCCCAGACCCGCGCCACCCGCGAGATCCTGGCGCCTCCGCCCAACACGAACTCGGCCTTCCGGATCGTCGAGGCGGCTCCCGACGGCAGCGCGCTCTTCCTCGTCCGCGCCAGTGACGAGGGGGACATCAAGCTGCTGCGGATGCAGTGACTGGCGGGGAGAGCAGGATTTTTCCGTATTCAGAAGCGTCGGTAACCATGAAAGCTCGATTTGGAGGAGGTGAGAGGATGGCATTCAAAATCAGGGATCTGATGATCCAGGTGGTCTCAGGGCAGGATGGTGGCGGAGATCCCGAGTGCTCGTGCGGCCCCGCGTCCATGCGCGACGACGACCCGGGTATGGCGGCCCGGCCCGAGCCGTGCACGTGCGGCCCCGCGAGCCGCATCGAGCCGATGGCCGCAACGCCCTGCTCGTGCGGGCCGGAAACCATGTGGCCGAGGCCCGCCAAGGACTACGAACCTCGCTGCACCTGCGGCGTCGCCACCATGGGCTTCGAAGACCCGGCGCCCGGCCTGACGACCATCACCACCGTCACCACGGTGACCACGGTCACCACGCTGGTGCAGGGCGGCGGACGGCCCAAGGACCTCAAGGCCCTGAAAGAGGAGCTCCGGCGTCTCCTGGAGGAGCTGGAGAGGCGCGAGCGCTCGCACGCGCAGGAGCCCGCCGGCCTGCCGAAGACCGTTGAGGAGGCCGACGACCTCGAGCGGCGTCTCCAGGGTGCCATCAAGGAGCTGCGCGACCACAAGGAGACCCTGAAGAAGCCCGATGCCCCCGCGCCCGGGCAGCAGAAGGGACGCAAAGGCCGGAAGTAACGCAGCTCAAGCTTGCCGGGGCTTCTGGTAGACTGTCGGTCGAAAGAAGCCCCAGCCAGCCGTCATGCATGAGCCTGATGACGAGGCGGGAGCGACCGAGCTGGCCATCCCGGTCCCGGTCCGCCCCGCCCGCTCCGACCCCACCCCCGCCGACGATCCCCTGATCGGCCGCGAGGTCGATCACTACCGCATCCTGGGGCACGTCGGCATCGGCGGCATGGGAGTCGTCTACAAGGCCGAGGACAGCCGCCTCCAGCGCACCGTCGCCCTGAAGTTCCTGCCGCCCGCCCTGACCCGGGACCCGGTGGCCAAGGCGCGCTTCCTCCAGGAGGCCCGCACGGCCTCCGCCCTCGATCACCCCAACATCTGCACCGTCTACGACGTCGGCGAGCTGGACGACGACCGGCTCTACCTGGCCATGCCGGCCTACGACGGCGAGACCGTCAAGAGGAAGATCGAGCGCGGGGGGCCGCTGCCCGTCGAGGAGGCGGTCGATATTGCAAAGCAGGCGGCCCTGGGGCTCGCCAAGGCGCACCGGCAGGGGATCGTCCACCGCGACGTCAAGCCCGCGAACCTGATGGTGACCCGCGACGGCATCGTCAAGATCCTCGACTTCGGCCTTGCCAAGCTGGCCGGCTCCGCGGGGCTGACCCGGACCGGCTTCTGCGTCGGCACCCCGACCTACATGTCGCCCGAGCAGGCGCGGGGGGAGGTCGACCACCGCACCGACCTCTGGTCGCTCGGCGTGGTCCTCTACGAGATGCTGACTGGAAGGGTGCCGTTCCACGCCGAGAGCGACCCGGGGATCGTGCACGCCGTTCTCCACGACGAGCCGGCGCCGCTGCGCCGCTGGCGGCCGGACGCCCCGCCGGAGTTGCAGAGGATCGTCGCCGGCCTGCTCAAGAAGAGCCTGCCCGACCGCTACCCGACGGCCGAGAACGTGCTCGCGGACCTGCGCGCCCTGGGCGGCCCGCCCACGAGCGGCCGGCCGTCCACCGCGCCGCGGCGCCGCCTGCCCGCCGTCCTTGCGGCCCTTGCCGTCCTTGCGGTTCTTTCTCTTCTCTGGTCTCTTCTCTGGCTGCGCTCCCGCGATACCTCTCCTCCAGCTCTCGGTCCCGTGACGCGTCTCACCTGGCAGGAGGGGAGTGAACGTCAGCCGGCTCTCGCTCCGGCCGGGGACTTCCTGGTCTACGTCAAGCGGTTGGGAGGCGACACCGACCTCTTCTGGGAGCTGGTCCACGGGGACAACCCGCGGAACTTGACCGAGGACTCGCCCGTGGACGAGTCGGACCCCGCGGTCTCTCCGGACGGCCGGTACATCGCCTTCCGCTCCGAGCGCGACGGCGGCGGCCTCTTCATCATGGGGGCGACCGGCGAATCGGTGCGCCGGCTGACCGGCTTCGGGTACAACCCGGCGTGGTCCCCGGACGGCAGGGAGATCGTCTTTGCCCGGCAGGAAGGCTCCGACCCGGCCCAGCGCTTCGACGTCAGCAAGCTGTGGCGGATCCCCGCCGAGGGCGGCGAGCCGCGGCTCCTGGTCGGCGAGGACGCCACGCAGCCGGCCTGGTCTCCCCAGGGTCTCAGGATCGCCTACTGGAGCTTCTCCGCCGATACCGGTCAGCGATCCATCTGGACCGTCCTGCGCGACGGCAGCGATCCCGTGCAGGCCGTGGCCAATACCCATCTCAACTGGAATCCGGTCTGGTCGCCCGACGGGCGGTATCTGTACTTCCTGAGCGATCGGAACGGCAGCCGCAATGTCTGGCGGGTACGGATCGACGAGGCATCGGGCCGGCCGCTCAGCGAGCCGCGGCCGGTCCGTGCCCCCTCCGAATCGATCGTCAGCTTCAGCACCGGCCGCGAAAAGATCATCTATGCGACCCTGGAAGGCCGCACCAACGTCGAGCGCATCGGCTTCGACCCGGAGAAGGGAGTGGTCGTGGGGACACTCGCCCCGGTGACCCGCGGCTCCTGGGCGATCCGCTCGGCCCACGTCTCTCCCGACGGGCAGTGGGTGGTGTTCGATACCTCAGCTCCCCAGGAGGACCTTTTCCTGGTGCGCAGCGATGGGAGCGGCCAGCGGCAGCTCACGGACGATGCGCACAAGGACCGGACGCCGAGGTGGTTCCCGGACGGCAGCTCGCTCGTCTTCTACTCGAACCGCAGCGGCAAGTACGAGGCCTGGAAGATCCGGGTGGACGGCAGCGGGCTCGAGCCGCTTACCCGCACCGACGAGCCGATCTACAACCCGGTCCCTTCCCCGGACGGCCGCTGGCTCGCCGTGAGCCACGGGTTCGCGGGGAGCGCCCTGGTCGACCTTCGCGAGCCGCTGGAGCGCCGGCAGCCGAGGCGCCTGGACCTGGCGGGCTCGAACGACGGCTTCGCCGCGGAGGCGTGGTCCGCGGACGGCCGCTGGCTGGCCGGCTACCCCTCGGACGTGAACGGCATCTCCATCTACTCCTTCGACACCGGCCGGCGTCTGAAGCTGACCGATGGCGGCACCGGCGTTGCCTGGCTGCATCAAAGCCGGCGCCTCGTCTATCTGGACCGGGGACGGCTCTTCCTGCTCGCCCTGCCGTTGCGGACGTCTCGCGAGCTGCTCGCCACGTCCGAGAGCTCCGAGCTCAAGTGGGTGAGCGTAAGTGCGGACGACCGCTTTCTGTTCCTCGTCCGGCATCAGGATGAGGGGGATGTGTGGCTGCTGACGTTGGAGCAGCAAGGGGACCGTTGAGTTAAGCTTCTGCCGGCACTGCGAAGAGGTTCCACGGCTCCGGGACGCACCCGAGGAGGAGATATGGATTTCCGGTTTGACGACATCACCATCCATCTGATGCCTGCGGACGACAAAGAGAAGGACAAGGACAAGAAGGGCGAGAAAGAGAAGAATCCCCGCCCGGTCCAGCCGCTGCGCCCGGCAGACGACGGCGATCCCGTGCACGGCTGCACCCGGATCAGTGGATCCACCGAGAAGAAACAAACGAAGGCTGGCGACACCGCTCAGACCCTCGCCTTCCTCCGGGCGCAGCTCCGGGAGACGCTCTCCCCTCCGCCCCTGTGAGCCCCGGTCGGGGGGTGGTAGACTCCCGGCTCGCAGTGAGCCTTCGAGTCAAGTCATGGACGAGCAGCCGGGCGACGCTCGGAACCCCTCCCGGTTGATCGGCACCTCCGTCTCCCACTACCGCCTGCTCGAGCGCCTCGCCGCGGGCGCGAGAGGGGGCGCCGTGTTCAAGGCGCAGGACCTCGACCTCGAGCGGCTCGTGGCCCTCAAGCTCCTGCCGGCCTCGATCCCCCTCCGCGAGGAGGACCGCCGCCGCCTCGCCGAGGAGGCCGGGGCCGCCTCCGCCCTGGAGCACCCCAACATCTGCCCGGTCTACGAAGTCGGGGAGACCGGCGACGGCCACCTCTTCGTGGCCATGGCCTTCCTCGAAGGGGAGACGCTGGCGGAGAAGATCGCCCGCGGGCCGCTCAAGCCCGAGGTGGCGGTCGACCTCTGCGGCCAGATCGCCTCCGGCCTCGCCCGCGCCCACGAGCACGGCCTCGTCCACCGCAACCTCAAGCCCTCCAACGTCCTGATCACTTCGGACGGCCAGGCCCGCATCGTCGACTTCGGCACCGCCTCGCTCGACGACCGCACCCGGGTCACCGGCGAGGACACGCCGGCCGGGCTCCTCGCCTACCGCGCCCCGGAGATCCTTCTGGGCGAGCCGCCCGACCTCCGCGCGGACATCTGGTCGCTCGGCGTGATCCTCTACGAGATGCTCACCGGCAGCGTGCCGTTCCCCCGCGGCCCGCTGGCCGCTCCCGCCGAGCCGGCGCCCGTCTCGGCCCTGCGCGAAGGCGTGCCCGGTGAGCTCGACCGGATCGTGGCCCGCGCCCTGGCCCGGCGGCGGGGCGACCGGTACCCGAACGCGGACGACCTGCGGGTGGATCTGCGCAGCTTCAGCCACGTTGGCCGCATGGGCCGCGCCACCAACCCGACCCTGACCCGCTGGCCCGAGAAGCTGCCGGACCTGACGATGTTCCAGGTCGTGCCGCGGGAGGTCGGCCCCTACCGCGTGGGCGAGATCCTCGGCGGCGGCGGCATGGGCATCGTCCACAGGGCGGAGGACACGCGCCTCGGCCGCACCGTGGCCCTCAAGTTCCTGCCGCCGGAGCTGACGCGCGATCCGGTGGCCAAGGCCCGCTTCCTCCAGGAGGCCCGCACCGCCTCCGCGCTCGACCATCCCAACCTCTGCACGGTCTACGACGTGGGCGAGACCGAGACCCACCAGCTCTACCTCGCCATGCCCTGCTACGACGGCGAGACCCTGAAGCGCAAGGTGGAGCGCGGGCCGCTGCCCGTGGCCGAGGCCGTGGACTACGCGCTCCAGATCGCCAAGGGGCTGGCCAAGGCCCACCGCCAGGGGATCGTCCACCGCGACGTCAAGCCGGCCAACCTGATGGTCACCAGTGACGGCGTGGTCAAGATCCTCGACTTCGGCATCGCCAAGCTGGCCGGCGAGGCCGGGCTGACCCGCACCGGCGGCACCGTGGGCACCCCGGCCTACATGTCTCCCGAGCAGATGAAGGGGGAGGGGGTGGACGGCCGCTCGGACCTCTGGTCCCTGGGCGTGGTGCTGTACGAGATGGTGACCGGCCGCCGGCCGTTCCTCGGCGATCACGAGTCGGCCCTGCAGCACGCGATCCAGACGGGAGAGCCCGAGCCGCTGGCAAAGCTGCGGCCGGACGCTCCCCCCGAGGTGGAGCGCATCGTCCGGCTGCTGCTGGCCAAGGACCCGGCCCGGCGCTATCCCACGGCGGACGCGGCCGTGGCCGACCTGCGCCTTCTGGCCGGGGGCTCGTCGGGCTCCATGCCGACCCAGGCCACGGTTCCGGTTCCGGCCCTCCGCCGGGCGCCCTGGCTCTGGGCCGCAGGGGCCGCGGCCCTGCTGGTGCTCGCCGCCCTGGGCGGCTACCTGCTGCGCTCCGGCGGCCCCGGTCCCGCTCCGGTCCAGGCGACCTTCACCCGCCTCACCGAGATGGAGGGGAGCGAGACCTACCCGAGCCTCTCTCCGGACGGCAACTACTTCGTCTACGTGAAGGCGTCCGACGGGGGCTCGGACATCTTCCTGCAGCGCGTCGGGGGCGGCAACCCGATCAACCTGACGCCCGGCACTCCCTGGGACGATACCCAGCCCGCCTTCTCTCCGGACGGGCAGCAGATCGCCTTCCGCTCCGACCGCGAGGGGGGCGGCATCTTCCTGATGGGCGCCACCGGCGAGTCGGTCAGCCGCATCACCGGCTTCGGCTACAACCCCGCCTGGTCGCCGGACGGCAAGGAGATCGCGGTGGCCACCGAGGGGGTGACCGAGCCCTGGATCCGCATGGAGGGGAGCCAGGTCTGGCGGGTGGACCTCGCCACGGGCAGGAGGACGCTGGTGGCCGCGGGCGACGCCGTGCAGCCGAGCTGGTCTCCCAACGGCCGGCGGATCGCCTACTGGGGCCTGGCCTCCCACGGAGCGGCGCGCACGGTCTGGACCGTGGCCCTGGATGGCACCGGCGGCAAGCCCGTGCCGGTGACGAACGACAGCTTCCTCAACTGGAACCCGGTCTGGTCCCCGGACGGTGCCCACCTCTACTTCATCAGCGACCGCAACGGCAGCCTGAACGTCTGGCGCGTGGGGATCGACGAGGAGTCGGGGCGCGTGTCCGGGCCGCCCGTGCCGGTCACGTCCTCCTCGCAGCCGCTCCGGTTCCTGAGCATCTCGCGCGACGGCCGGCGGATCGCCTACGCGACCGACGACCGGCGGCACCATCTGGAATCCGTCGCGTTCGATCCCGGGCAGCTGGCTCCCGCCGGAGCCCCGACCGCCATCCTCGGCGGGACCAAGGCGGTCCGCTCCGTGGACGCCTCGCCCGACGGCCAGTGGCTCGTCTTCGACACCTTCCCGCCGCAGGAGGACCTCTACCTCGTGCGGCCGGACGGCTCGGACCTGCGCCAGCTCACGCGCGACGAGCACCGCGACCGCATCCCGCACTGGTCGCCGGACGGCAGCCGCATCCTCTTCTACTCCGACCGCGGCGGCCGCTACGAGGCCTGGTCGATCCTCCCGGACGGCAGCCGGTCGGAGCCGCTGACCCGGACGACCGGCGAGTCGCCGGCCTACCCGCTCTGGTCGCCGGACGGCCGGCGGATCGCCGCCAGTCTCGGCTCGCGCAGCATGGTGACGTTCGACCTCGCGCAACCGGTCTCCACGCGCGGGGCCGAGCCGCTGCCCGGCATGTCCGCCCTCGAGGGCACGTTCGGGGCCACTTCCTGGTCCGCGGACGGCCGCTGGCTGGCGGGCACGACGACCCGGGAGGACCTCTCGCCGCAGCCCGGTGTCGTCCTCTACTCGCTGGAGACCGCCCGGTTCCGCAGGCTGACCGAGCGGGGCGACACCCCGGTCTGGCTGCACCGGTCCCCGGCCCTCCTGTACCTCGACGAGGGGCGTCTCTTCGGATACGACCTGCAGGCGGGAAGGCCGCGCGACATCCTGGCGCCCCCGCCGCGTTCGGTCTTCTGGTTCGCGGGCACGAGCGCGGACGACAGCCGGCTCCTCCTGGTGAGGCTGGTCAACGAGGGGGAGATCTGGATGCTCTCCCTGGATTGAAGGTATAGTCCGGGTGAACCTGCTCCCGTCTGTCAAAGGAGGTGGAACCGTGGCCTTTCGTGTCTCGGATCTTCTGGTCGACATCTGTGCGGACTGTCCGAACCCCAGCAAGCCAGGCTGTCCCAAACCCTCGAAGGCGAACTGCCCCAGCCCGTCCAAGACAAACCGTGCTCCGGCGGCCGTGGACGGTCTCCCGGAGCTGCGGCACCAGCTCCGCCAGACCCTGAGCGGGGTGCCGCCGATCTCCTGACCGGATCCATGCTGCCCGAAAATCCCGACGTCCTTCGGCGCGACTTCCGCTCCAACCCAGCCTTCGAGCTGGTGCTGTTCGACCGCCTCGCGGCCAAGGAGCGGGAGACGCTGGCCGACCTGCGCAAGGACTCCGACTTCTACGGCATCCTGCGGCCCCGGGAAGCGCCGTCCATCCTCGGCGTCAAGTCCGTGGACCGCGAGACCGCCCTGCTCTTCCTCACCCTCCGCGAGCCCGGGCCGCTGCCCGCCTACGTGCAGGCGATGCTCGGCGAGGGCACCCTGCGGGTCGTGGCCCGGCTCGTGGTCGACGCCATCCTGGAGGTTCGAGAGGGGGAAGGCTTCCTCTCCGGAGCCGCGGCCCTCTCCCTGTTCGGGGAGAGGCGGTCCCCGGGTGCAGGGGGAGGGCGGCTCGCCGATCTGTCTCTCGCGGCCCTGCGCTACGGTCAGGACCTGGCCGTGGACGATCCCCTGACCCTCTCCTTCCGTCTCTACGGCTACAACCGCCGGCCGCTGACGCCGGAGTGGAAGCGGCGCCTCCCCAAGGGGGACGACGTGCTCGCCTGGCTCGGGATCGGTTCTGGAGGTCCGAACCGGGGAGGCCCGAACCGGCAGCTCCTCGACCGGGCCTGGGAGCGGACCGGCGGATCGACTGAATGGTGGCTGAGCTGGCGCTCCCGGCAGGACGGCGACCTCTCCGGCGGCGGGGCGACCTGGAAGCTCTACATCAGCCCGGTGCCGGAGGCGCTGCCGGAGAGCTTCGCCGCCATCCTGGAGGCCCTGTCCGCGGGCCGCGCCGCGCAGTTCAAAGTGGGGGCCGACGCCTGGGGCATCCTGCGCGCCGACAAGATCGTCTCCTACTTCCCGAGCTTCGAGCGGCTCGCCGCCGCGGCCGAGGCCCTGTCCGGCCGCCTGTCCGGCATCCCCGCCCAGGGGGTTCCCTTCACCTCCGAGATCGGCGGCAACGGCCTCCTCTCCTGGGGCGTCGATCCGCCGCGCGAGGAGTCGTCCTTCGGCGGCGGCGAGAGCTGGCGGCTCTGGCTGACCCACCGGCTGGCGCGGGCCCTGCTGTCCGCGAAATCAGGGTCCGAAGCGGGAGAGGCCTGGCGCTTCGCCTTGGAGCGCGTGCGGCTCGAAGGCGTGGACACCGACACCTGGACCCCCGGCGCCCTGCTCTGGACGAGGAGCTGAGATCCCGTGGCGATCACCGACCCCCTGATCCTCCCTCCCGACGTGCTGCTGGTCCCGGTCGCGGACCTGCCGGAGGAGGTGCGGCGCCAGCTCACCTGGGAGGAGGGGGACTACGCGGTCACCCGGCCGAAGTCGCGCACGCCGTCGCGCATCGTCGACGCGGGCGCGGCCGAGCTGCTGGAGCGGTTCCGCTCGCCCGTCACCATCGTCGAGGCCGTGATCGAGTTCAGCCGCGCCCGCTCCCTCGACCCGGAGACGACATTGGAGGAGGCCTACCCGCTGCTGGAGCGTCTGCTCGGCTCGGGCTTCCTGGTCGCGGAGGGCTCGGACGCGGCCGGGGCCATCCAGCAGTCGCTCCAGCCGGGCGAGGAGATCGCCGGATTCGAGGTCCTGGAATGCGTGCAGGGGCTGGAGGACACCGAGCTCTATCAGGTCCGCTCTGGATCTGGAACCGCGGCCCTCAAGATCGAGCGCCCCCAGGCTGCGGGCCGCACCGCCGTCGACTTCGCCCGCGAGGCCGCGATCCTCTCTCACCTGGCGGGAGAGGGGGCGCCGCGACTCCTCGGCCAGGGGGAAGTCGAAGGCCGGCACTACCTGGCCGTGGAGTGGTGCTCCGGCGTGGACGGACATGCCGCGGCCGCGGAGCTGCGGCGGCGGGGGGACCGGGCCGGCCTGCTCGCCCTGGCGCGGGCCATCGCCAGCGCCTACGTCCGCCTGCACGAGCGCGGCGTGCTGCACGGCGACGTCCACCCGCGCAACATCCTCGTGGACGGTTCCGGCGAGGCCCGCCTGATCGACTTCGGCCTCGCCCGCTGGGATGGGAGCCCGGTTCCGCACCCGGGGCGCGGCGGCGTGGCCTTCTACTTCGAGCCCGAGTATGCCGTGCCCGCCCGGGCCGGCCAGATGCCGCCCGCGGCCTCTCCCGCGGGGGAGCAGTACTGCGTTTCGGCGCTCCTGTACTACCTCCTGGCCGGCGCCCACTACCTCGACTTCTCCCTGGAGAAGGACAGGATGCTGCGCCAGATCGCGGAGGAGCCGCCGCTCTCCTTCGCCGAACGGGGCGTGGAGCCGTGGCCCGGGATGGAGGCGGTCCTGGCGCGTTCGCTATCCAAGACCCCGGAGGAGCGGTTCCCCTCCATGGCCGCCCTGGCCGAGGCCCTGGCTGGCGTGGAGACGCCGCCCGTCCAGCCCCGGAAACCTTCAGCCGCTGCGGAAGCCCTTCTCGCCCGGGTGCTCGAGCGGCTGCGGCCCGGCGGCGTCCTGTTCCGCGAAGGCTTCCCCGAGGCGCCCAAGGTGTCCATCAACTACGGCGCGGCGGGCGCGGCCTACACCCTCTACCGGATCGCCCTGGCCCGGGAGGATGCCGGGCTGCTCTCCCAGGCCGACCTGTGGGCCGCGAAGGCCGTGGCCGCGGGCACCCCGGACGAGGGCTTCTACAACCCGGACAAGCAGCTCGACCGCGAGAGCCTGGGCCGGGTCACCCCCTACCACACGCCGAGCGGGCCGCTGGCCGTGCAGGCGCTGGTGTCGCACGCCCTGGGCGACCCCGGGGTCCAGCGCCGCGCCGTGGGCGCCTTCCTGGAAGCGGTCTCGCAACCGTGCTCCAACCCCGACCTGACGCTGGGCCGTTCCGGCGTGCTGCTCGCGGCCTCGATGCTGCTCGACACCCTGCGTGCCGTTGAGGAAGAGCCCGCGAAGCGGCTCCGGGAGCTGGGCGACGGGCTGGTGCGCGGCCTCTGGGAGGAGATCGGGGAGCAGCCGCCGGTCGCGCGTACCGAAGGAAGCTGGGCGAACCTGGGGATGGCCCACGGCTGGGCCGGCTACCTCTACGCGACCCTGCGGTGGTGCCGGTCCGCCGGAACGCCCCGGCCGGAGCCGCTGGAGGAGCGCCTGGCCGAGCTGGCCGGCTGTGCCCGAAGCTGGGGGAGAGGGCTGCGCTGGCCGTGGCGCGACGGGGGCACGGGATCGATCACAGGATCGACCATGCCCGGCTGGTGCAACGGCAGCGCCGGCTTCGTGCCCCTCTGGACCCTGACGTCACGGGAGCTGAACGATCCGTCCTGGCTCGCGCTGGCCGAGGGCGCGGCCTGGAACGCCTGGGAGGCGCCCGACCGCAACGCGAGCCTCTGCTGCGGCCTGGCGGGCCGAGCCTATGCGTTGCTCGACCTCTGGCAGAGCGGACGAGGGGACGTCTGGCTGGAGCGGGCGCGGGAGCTCGCCGAGGCCGCGGCCGCGGAGATCGTCCGCTTCACCGAGGCTGCCGACAGCCTCTACAAGGGCGAGCCCGGAATCGCGGCGCTCGCCGCCGACCTCACCCGGCCGGAGTCGGCCGCCCAGCCGTTCTTTGGCGACGAAGGCTGGAGGGACTGACCTCGAACCGGATCCCCAACCGCACCGTCCGCGGCGGACCCAGGGAGCGGACCGGGGTGCGGCCGGTCTCGTAGGCCTCGTCGAGGAGGTTCTCGGCGGCGAGGAAGACCTCCAGCCCGCGCGCGACCGGCCGGGAGAGCAGGGCGTCCACCGCGAGGAAGCTCTCCAGGGGGAGCTCGTTGCGGTCATCGTCGAACTGCTCGCCGGTCCAGCGGGCCTGGAGACCCGCGGTAACAATCTGCGGATCGAAGAAGCGGAGCTGGAGCGAGCCCTGGTGCCTCGGCACCTGGGGGATGCGCAGCCCCTCCAGATCCGGGGAAGCTCTCTCCACGGTGGCATCGGAGAGCAGGTAGCCTCCGGAAAGAGTCCAGCGGTCCCCGAGACGGGCCGTGCCCTCCATCTCGATCCCGCGCGAACGGGTGCGGCCCAGGTTCCGGCGCTGCCGGGTGATGAGCCCGGGGCTGAACGAGAGGGTCACGTTGGCGACGTTGCGGTCCACCTCCATCCAGAAGAGGACGCCCCGGGCCGTGACCCGCGACGAGCTGAAGATCGCGCCGGTCTCGCCTCCGGAAAGGCGCTCGGCCTCCAGCTCGTCGTTGGCCAGGGTGAGCACGTCGCCCACCCGGAAGTCGCGGTAGAGCTCGTTCAGGGTTGGCGCCCGGAAGCCGCGGTAGGCCGAGGCGGTCCACGCCCAGCGGTCGGTGGCCCGCCAGAGGAGGGAAGCCCGCGGGCTGAAAGCGGTCTCCTCGCGCTCATCTTCCTGTCCCTCGTTGCGCCAGCCGTCGATCCTCCCTCCAAGCGTAAGCGAGAGTCGCGGGGTGAGGCTCACCAGGTCCTCCACGAACAACCCGGCGGTGCGCTGCGTGCCCCCGGCCTCCGTTCTCCGCAGGATCGGGAAGACCAGTTCGTCGCTCGTGCCGCTCACCTCCCGCAGGTCGAAACCCGCGACCAGGCCGTGGCGGTCTCCCAGCGTCCGGGTCCACTGCGCGCTCCCGCCCAGAGACTCGGCCGGGACCCGCTGCTCGCGGGTCAGGCTTTCGCTGTTGCGGTCCGGAGCCACGGCGGTAAAGGTCTGGAAATAATCCTGATCGCTGCCCCAGGCCCGCAGGGAGAGCCAGCCGCCGCCCGCGCTGCCGTCCATCCCGAGGCTGGCTTGGCGGATCGTGGTGTCGTTCACCTGGAGGCGCGTGCCGTTGTCCCGCTCCTCGTCGAACCAGGAGCCACGGAGGAAGGCACGGCCGTCCTCTCCGACCCGGCGCTCCAGGGTGAGGTCCACCGTCGAATGGCGGGAGGCGGCCGGCGCATCCACCGCTCCCCGGGCCGCGGGCTCGACCGGGACGTAGCCACCGGTGCGGAACCCCTCGGCGCCCAGGCTCGCGGCCCAGCGGCCTCGTCGCTCGGCCACGAAGAGCCCGCCCTCCGGGGTCTCGCGCTCGCCGTAGGCGGCCTCGAAGGCCAGGACCGGCTCCGAGGGCGCGCGGCTGAGGAGCTGGACCACGCCCCCCAGGGCGGCGCTGCCGTAGAGGTCCGAGCCGGCGCCGCGCAGCACCTCGATCCGCGACAGCGAGACCCGCGGCACCCGGCCCCAGTAGATCCAGCCGCCGAAGGGGTCGTTCAGGGGGATGCCGTCCGCCAGGACCAGGGCCCGGCTCGCGCCGCTTGCCCCCAGGCCGCGCAGCGACACCCCCTGGGTGGTGGGATTCGCGAAGCGGCTCCCCGAGCGGCGGAAGAGGGAGAAGCCGGGCACCTGGCGCAGGGCGTCGTCCACGGTCCCGGCCGCGGTCGTCTCCAGCTCCTCCGACGAGAGGACGACCACGCTCGCCGCCGTGTCGGCCAGCCGCCGCTCGGTCCGGGTGGCGGTTACGGTCACCTCGTCAACGACAGAAGCAGCGGGCTCCTCGGGAAGGGACTGCGACATCAGGGAGAGGGCCAGGGCCAGCGCGGCGAGCTCCTGCATGGGAGCAGCTTACCAGTGCCGATGCGGACGAGCGGCGGTTTCCTCTGCGGTAGGATCGGGGTCCAAGTCTTCGAGACAGACAGACCCGATGGAGGTGGACCGTGCCGCGTCACACCCTGATTCTCCTGTTGCTTGCCGCGCTCCCCGCAACGGCGGGCCCGATCCCGCCCGATCGGATCCCCGGTCCTCTGCAACCCTGGACAGACTGGGTTCTGCGCGGCCATGAAGGCGCGCTCTGCTCCACGTTCCTCGGGGGAGAAGAGAAGCGCTGCGCCTGGCCCGGCGTCCTCACGCTTGACCTGACCGACAGGGGCGGGAGCTTCCGCCAGGAGTGGACGCTAGAAGCCGATGCCTTCGTGCCTCTCCCGGGCGAGGCGCGGCGCTGGCCGCTCGATCTCCAACTGGACGGAAGTCCTGCCGCCGCGGTCTCCCGCAAGGACGCGCCGGGCCTCTGGCTCCCGGCCGGCACGCACGGGATCGCCGGTTCCTTCCGGTGGGACGTCCTTCCTGAATCGCTGCCGGTGCCGCCCGAGGTAGGGGTTGTGGCGCTGACCGTCCGCGGGGCCGCGGTCCTGCTCCCGGAGCGCGATGAAACCGGCCGCGTTTTCCTCCAGGGCGTCCACGCCGTCCGGACCGAGGAGGACCGTCTGGATATCCGGGTGCAGCGCCGGATTGTGGACGGCGTGCCGCTCCTCCTGACCACCCGCATCGAGCTGGCGGTGTCGGGCAAGGCGCGGGAGGTGCTCCTGGGCCGGGCACTGCCCGACCGTTTCATCCCCCTCTCCCTGGCTGGCCCGTTGCCCGCCCGGCTGGAGCCCGGCGGCCGGCTGCGTGTGCAGGTTCGCCCAGGCAACTGGGTCCTCGAGCTGACGGCGCGCCACGCCGGCCCGGCCGTAGCCATCCGGAAGCCGGTCCCGGGAGGCCCCTGGGCCGCTGAGGAGATCTGGGTCTTCGAAGCCCGGCCGAACCTTCGCCTGGTGGATGTCGAGGGCGTGCCCGCGGTGGACCCGCAGCAGACCACGCTCCCCGCCGAGTGGAAGGCCCTTCCGGCCTACCGTGTCCGCCCCGGCGAGACCCTGCGCCTAGCGGAGCGCCGCCGCGGCGCCGCCAATCCCCCCGAGGACCGGCTGACGCTCCACCGCGTGCTCTGGCTCGACTTCGACGGCGGCGGCTACACCTGGAAGGACCAGATGGAGGGCACCCTCACCCGGAGCTGGCGCCTGGACGTGGCCCCTCCCACCCGGCTCGAGCGGGTCTCCCTGGGCGGACAGGACCAAGTGATCACCCGGAGGCCGGGATCGGACCGCGTCGGCATCGAGGTGCGTCAAGGCAAGGTCTCGCTGGTCGCCGAGGGCCGGCTCCCCGGCCGGACCGCGCTGCCCGCCGTGGGCTGGGACCATGACTTCCACCAGGTCAACGGCGAGATCCGCATCCCCCCGGGCTGGCGCATCCTCGGCGCCCTGGGGGTCGACGACGCGCCGGGCACGTGGATCGACCGCTGGACCTTGCTCGACCTGTTCCTGGTTCTCCTCCTGGCTCTCGCGGTGCGGCATCTCTGGGGGAACCGCTGGGCGGCCCTGGCGCTGGCGGCGCTGGTCCTGACTTGGCACGAGCCCGGCGCTCCGCGGTGGATCTGGGTCGCGGTGCTGGCGGCCGAGGCCCTGCGCCGGGTGGTCGCCCCTGAGGGAAGGCCGGGAAGGCTGGCGCGGGCCGTCTCCGGCATCGCGCTCGGCATCCTGGCCTTGATGACCGTCGCCTTCCTCGCCCGCCAGGTCCGGCAGGCGATCTACCCGGCCCTGGAGACCACGGGCAGTGGCGGAGGAAGCATGATGTTCTCCCGGGCGGCCAAGCAGGCGGAGGAGGATCTCAGCGCTCTCGGGTACGTCGTCGGCGAGGCCTCGAAGCCCCAGGCGGAGCCGGCTCCGGAGAGGGAGGAACTCCGTCGCGCCCGGCTGGAGGAGATCGACCCCCGCGCGGTCGTGGCCACGGGTTCGGGCCTGCCTGAATGGGAGTGGCACCGGGTCGAGCTGCGCTGGAGCGGGCCGGTGGAGAAGGACCACCGCGTCCGCTTCCTGCTCGTGTCCCCGGCCGCCCACTTCGTCCTCACCCTGGTCCGCCTGGCGCTGCTCGTCCTGCTGGTCCTGCGCGCCCTGAGCGCCGCCGGGCTCAAGCTGGACCGGCGGATGCCGCCTGCCGCTGCGGTCCTGTTGTGCATTCTCTTCCTGCCCTGCGGCGCCATCGCCCAGGAGGAGAAGCCGCCGTCTCCCGAGGTGCTCGAGCAGCTCCGCCAGCAGCTCCTCGCGCCGCCCGACTGTCACCCGGAGTGCGCGTCCAGCCCGCGGATGTTCCTGGAGGCCTCCCCGGAGACGCTGCGCCTCCGCTTCGAGGTCGGGGCCGCGGCCGAGGTGGCCGTGCCCCTGCCGGGCGGCGCGCAGCAGTGGCTCCCCACCGAGGTGAGGATCGACGGTAGGCCCGCGTCCGTGGCGCGCACCCCGGACGGCCGCATCTGGACGCGGGTCGAGCCGGGCCGACACGAGATCCTGCTCTCCGGACCGATGCCGGAGCGCGAGACCGTGCAGGTGCCGCTGCCGCTGCGCCCGCACAGGGTGGACGTGGCTGCGAACGGCTGGACCGTGGACGGGGTCCACGAGGACGGCCAGGCCGACGACAACCTCCAGCTCACCCGCGTGAGGACGACTGGGAGCGGTCCCTCCGACGGCTCGCTCCAGCCCGGGGAGATGCCGCCGTTCCTGGAGGTCCGGCGCACCCTCGTGCTGGGGCTCACCTGGCGGGTCGAGACGCGGGTGACCCGGATCTCGCCCGCGGGCGTGCCAGCCACCGTAGCGGTGCCGTTGCTGCCCGGCGAGTCGGTGACCACCGCGGGAGTGAGGGTGCAGAGGGGTGCGGTGCAGGTGAGCCTGGGACCCCAGGCCTCGGAGGCGGCCTGGACCTCCACGCTGGCGCCGCGCCCCGAGCTGCGGCTCGCCGCGCCTCGCACCCTGGCCTGGACCGAAATCTGGCGGCTCGAAGCCAGCCCGGTCTGGCACGTGGAGGCCCAGGGGATCCCGCCCATCCTGGGGCCGGAAGAGGTGGACGTGCGCGTCCCCGAGTGGCGCCCCTGGCCGGGGGAGAGCGTCGTCCTGGCGGTCACGCGCCCTGTCGGCGTCGCCGGCCAGACCCTCACCGTGGACCGCACGTTCCTGACCGCGAGCCCCGGGCGGCGGGCGACCGATGCCACCCTGCAGGTCTTCCTGCGCAGCAGCCGCGGCGGCCGGCACACGGTGGTGCTGCCGGAGGGGGCGGAGCTGCTCTCCGTGCAGATCGACGACCAGGCGCAGCCGGTCCGCCAGGAAGGGAGGGATGTGGTGCTGCCCGTGCGCCCCGGAGCGCAGAAGATCGATCTCGCCTGGCGCGAGCCGCGGGGCATGTCCCCTCTCTTTCGTTCGCCGACCGTGGACCTGAACGTGCCCAGAGTCAACGCGAACGTGAGCGTGAAGGTGCCGGCGAGCCGCTGGGTGCTCCTGGCCGGAGGGCCGCGGCTGGGGCCGGCAGTCCTTTTCTGGAGCGTGCTGGTGGTGATCGTCCTGACGGCGCTGGTGCTCGGGCGACTGAAGCTCACCCCTTTGACTACCCGGGACTGGGTGCTCCTGGGGATCGGGCTTTCGCAGGCCCCGCTCATCGGCGCCGCGGTCGTGGCCGGCTGGCTCCTGGCGCTGGGGCTGCGCCGGAGGAGGGGGGCGGAGGTGCCGCGCGCCCTCACCTTCAACCTCCTCCAGGTGCTGCTCGTCTTCTGGACCGTGCTGGCCTTCGCGTTCCTCTTCTGGGCGATCCAGCAGGGTCTCCTTGGCAGTCCCGAGATGCAGATCGCGGGCAACGGTTCCTGGGCCGAGGACCTCCGCTGGTACGCGGACCGCGCCGGCGAGGTTCTGCCCGCGCCGTGGGTCTTCTCCGTGCCGCTCCTGGTCTACCGTCTGGCCATGCTGGCCTGGGCGCTCTGGCTCGCCCTGGCCCTCCTCCGCTGGCTGCGCTGGGCCTGGGACAGCTTTACGACAGGTGGAGGATGGCGGAGGACGAGGCCGGCGCCAGTCGTCGTCCCAAAAGAAGATTGAAGAAGCCGACCCCCCGGGGTGGCCGCTGGCGCGGCCACCGTTCCAAGGCACCGGAAGGCATGTGAATTGCAAATTGAAGTTTCGCGTGGAGACAACGTTCAGCAGGCACAACCAGGGAAGGAAAACATGTTCAGAAACGTCCCCGCGTATCGTCATCTTGTCGAGATCTGCCATTCGGGATTGGAGGAGGAGAACAAGGTCGTCACCCGGCTCGTGGCCGCGCACCAGGACCGTTGCGCCGCCGATGGGATCCGGATCGAAGTAGTCCAGCGGGGCGTCGTCCCCGGCCAGGTCATGATCACGGTCGGGGGCGGGGCCGAGCTCCGCGCGATCGAGATGGTCGAATGGATGGAGCGCAACGGCCCGGCCGACCGGGTGGACGTGTACATCCACCCCCACTGCCTCCCACGTCCGATGTTCTTCCGGTTGCCTGCCGAGTCGGCCGAGGCCAGGCGGCACCTGCTCTGGATCCTCTCTGCGCGGGAGGTTCCCCCAGCTTCGGCCAACATCCCCTCCGGGGTCATGGCGCCGGCCACGGCCGATCGCTGACGCATACACCCTGATGGGTCAGGCAGTTGGAGCTGTCAGTCTTGATCCTGTGGGAAGATTGAAGAAGCCGACCCCCCGGGTGGCCGCTGGCGCGGCCGCCGTTCCGGGTGTGGGGTGATTCCGGATCGGGGAGGGGGTCGGCGTATCCACGGCAGAGGCTGCCGCGGCGATGGCAGGACCGGGCGGCGGTGCCGGCACGGGGATGTGCGGCACCGACACGCCAGATTGGCAGCTCGTTCCGGGCACCGCGCAGACTGCCTCGTCCATCTCATTCAAAGAGACGGAAGAGAGAGCGCAGAGGGGGCCGGAACGTCTGGCCATGCCGTCATGGTACTCCTGGGGGGCAGAGAGTGCAAATCACCTGAAAGATCAGCGCGCCCTCATCGTGACACCCACGCCCGCCATCTGGCGGCAGGACTCGGAGCAGCGGCGGCAGAGCTCCGCGCAACGCCGCATCATGTCGTCGTCGGCCAAGCGCTCGCAGTCCTCGGCGCAGCGCTCGCAAACCTCGGCGCAGGCGCGGCAGGTCTCGGTGTGGAGGTCCGAGTGGCGGATCATGAAGTTGGCGCTGGTCTCGCAGATCTCGGCGCAATCCAGCAGCAGCCGGATGTGGTGCGCCTCGGCATGACGTCCCCCCTTGTCCAGGCAGTGCGTCACGGTGTGCAGGCAGGCCTCGTGGCACTCCTGGCAGTTGTCGATACAGCGCTCCATCTCGGGAGAGTGCTTGTGAGGGTGTTGCAGCATGGTGTCCTCCTTTCCAACTCAGAGAAGGAGGGCTGCAATCTCCGGACCGGCTTGGGAGGGCAACAGCCTGTGCAAGAATCTCCACGGGACTTCTTCGATGGGCGCCGGGCACGCACACCACCATGGACACGGGCACGGGCAGGCCTCCGCCGGCAACCGCCGGCGGCTCGCCCTGACCCTGGTTCTCGCCGCAGCCTACATGCTGGCCGAGGCCGTGGGCGGCTGGCTGACCGGATCGCTCGCCCTGCTCGCGGACGCCGGGCACATGCTCTCCGACGCCGCGGCTCTCGGCCTCTCTCTCTTCGCCATCTGGATCTCCCAGCGTCCGCCCAACCCGCGCCGCACCTGGGGCTACCACCGAACGGAGATCCTCGCCGCCCTCGCCAATGGCGCTGCCCTGGTAGCCATCTCGATCTGGGTGGTTGTCGAGGCGATCGCTCGCCTCCGCAACCCGCCGCAGGTGGACGCCCCCGTGATGATGGGGATCGCGGTTGGTGGGCTGGTGGTCAACCTGATCGGCCTGCGCATCCTGAGCGGGGGCCGGGACGAGAGCCTGAACGTGCGCGGGGCCTGGCTCCACGTCCTCACCGACGCGCTGGGCAGCGTCCAGGCCGTCGTGGCCGGCGCCCTGATCTGGGCGTACGGCTGGGCGTGGGCCGATCCCGTGGCCTCGGTCCTGATCTCCCTGCTGGTTGTCTACTCGGCCTGGCACCTCCTGAAGGAGACCGTGGGAGTGCTCATGGAGGGCACCCCCGCCCATATCGACCTGGACCGGGTCCGCACCACCCTGGCCAGCCTGCCCGGGGTCTGCGGCGTGCACGACCTGCACGTCTGGACCATCACCAGCGGCATGGAGGCGCTCTCGGCCCACCTGGTGGTGGTGGAGAACGCCTCGACCGCCACCCTGCTGCGGCAGGTCCAAGCCTCCCTCCACGACGAGTTCGGCATCCACCACGCCACGGTCCAGATCGAGCCCGAGCCCTGCGGGCAGCACACGCACCCCTGAATTCCTCCCTCTCCCGGCACGCGCCTTGCTCCCCTTTCGTGGCTAGGGCGGGGACGCTCCCGCCGCTTTGTCAACGACCCGGAGGAACCTCATGGCCCATCAGAGCAGCAAGAGAGGCATGCGTTCCGACTCCCAGAAGAGAGACCGCACGCGCTACGACTTCGACCCGATTCCCGCCTCCGCTCCCGTCGAGGGGGCCTTCGGCCACACGGCCGAGGCGTCCGAACAGGACCGCTCTACTTACGACCGGGAATCCGAAAGGAACGAGCGCAGTTAAACCCTTCGTGGGCCCCGGCCGGGGGTTCCGGCCGGGGGTTCCGGCCGGGGCGCTCAGCCTAGCGTCACCCCGTTTGATCCCCTGCTGGATGTTCTCCCGGTCAGAGACGGATGCTAAAATCCGGATAGCCCTTTCCGACTGCCGGTCCGACCGGTGAGGAACGTCCATGCGCAGCACTTTGCGGCTTGCCCTCGCGGCGGCCTTCCTGATCTTCCCGACCACGCTTCTCGCCGCGCAGCAGCTCGTGCGCGTTCCCAAGGATGCCAAGGACCTCCAGGCCGCGATCAACACCGTCGCGGACGGCGGGGTCATCGAGATGGCGGCGGGCACCTACGCCACGCCTCCCCGGGGCTTCACCATCGCCAACGCGCGCAAGGGGTTCACCGTGCGCGCCGCGGGCTCGGTCTTCCTGGACGGCGGCGGAGCCAACCTCCTCCTGCGCTACGAGAACGGCAGGCGCGACCGCGGCAAGCTCGTCACCTTCGAGGGGATCACCTTCCGCAACGGGGCCTCTCTGACCGAGGGCTACGCGGGCGGGGTGACCCTGAGCGCGGCCGAGGCCCGCTTCGTGAGCTGCGTGTTCGAGAACAACCAGGCCACGGGCCGGACGAGCGGCGGCGGCGCGGTGCGGGTCCTGGAGGGGAGCGACGCCACCTTCGCCTCCACCGCGTTCCGGAACAACTCGTCGCTGAACCGGGGCGGTGCCATCGAGGTCATCGTGTCGACGGCGACCATCCAGGGCGGCGAGCTGGTGAACAACCGGGTCAACCTGCCGGGCGGCAAGGACAACGGGGCCGGCGGCGGTATCTACCTGATCGACTCGACCCTGCGCATTGCGGGAGCGTGGTTCCAGGGCAACCAGGCGAGCTGGGTGGGCGGCGCCATCTACGGCTTCGGCCGCTGGGTCGATCCGGTCTCGACCCCCCGCGCGCTGATCCAGGTGAGCCGCTCCACCTTCTCCGGCAACTCGGCGGGCGGCGGCACCCAGCCGCCCAACCAGACGACCGGGGGCGCCATCCACGTCGAGGACCAGGCCTCCCTGGAGGTCGACTCCTCGTACTTCACCGGCAACGTGGCCGAGTTCGGCGGCGCGATCGACGTCTACCGCGCCAGCGCCGAGGTCCGCGGCTCCTGGTTCCAGAACAACCGCGCTCCGCTCACCGGCCCGTTCACGGGGGCCGGCGGCGCCATCTTCGCCAGCTCGCCCGACTTCTCCGATCCTTCCACCGGCTCCGGCGCCATCAACCGGCGCCCAGCCCGCCTGGTCCTCTCCGACTCCCTGTTCCAGGGGGGAGGAGCCGCGGCTCACACCGGCGGATGCGTCCTGGTGGGGGGCGACGACAGCCGGGCCTACGGCGCGAACGGGGTCCCGGCCGCGGGCACCCTGCAGGAGAACCGCGCCCGGTTCGAGATCCGGCGCACGGTCTTCTCCGACTGCGACGTCCAGACCGCTCCGCAGGGCGGCGCCGGCACGGGCGGGGCCATCCAGGCCGGCCTCGTGGATATGGTTATGGAAGACTCGCTGGTGATCGACTCCGGCGCCAGCGCGTTCGGCGGAGGCGTCGCCCTCGGCCGCGACTCGAGCGCCGTGATCTCCCGCTCCACCTTCGCCCGCAACTCGGCGAAGTCGGGCGGCGCGCTGTTCCTGCAGGGCGCCACCGCGCAGGTCCTCGACGCCAACTTCCTCGACAACACGGCCGACCGCGGCAGCGCCATCTTCACCATGCCCCTGAACGACCCGGCCCAGCCCCGGAGCGTCGGCGGCATCGTGTCGGGCTCGGTCTTCAGTGGCAACGGCGGCATCCCGGTCTTTGACAACGAGCAGGGGCAGGCCAACCTGGTGCGCTACAACAGCAACCAGTTCTTCCCGGGCAACCTGGTGTACGGCAGCAGCTCGGTTCCGGGCGGTATCAGCGCCGTGGAGCTGAACAGCCGGCCGAATAAGAGCGACGGCGGCAACGTGCGGCTGTCCAGCGCCCCCCGGCTCGGCACGGTCGTGGCGGTCCCGCCGTTCCTCGGGGCCGGCGCCCCAGGCTCTCCGGGCCGCTCGTTCCTGGCCTACGCCTGGAGCGGACGCTCGGCCAGCCTCGCCGGTCAGCCGCTGTCCGCGAAAGCCGGGTTGCTGGAGATCGGTGCGGCCGGCGACCACGCCCTCAACGTGGACGGCGGACCCGTGGATTCGGCGCGGATCGCCGCTTCCTCCTGCACATCCGGCCCCACCCTGTGCATGAATGGGGACCGCTTCGTGGCCGAGGTGTCCTGGCGGGACTTCCAGGGCAAGCAGGGCACCGGCAAGGCCGTATCCCTCTCCGGCGACACCGGCTACTTCTGGTTCTTCGACCCGAACAACGTCGAGCTTATGGTGAAGGTGCTGGACGGCCGGGGCATCAACGGCAGCTACTGGGTGTTCTACGGCGCCCTCAGCAGCGTCCAGTACACCTTGAGGATCACCGACACGGTGACCGGCCGGGTGCGGACCTATCAGAATCCCTCCGGCAAGCTGGCCAGCGCCTCGGACACGGGCGCCTTCCCGGCCGGCAAGACCGCGGCGGCGACCGCGGAGAGCGTCGAGATCGATATGGAGCCTCTGGAGCTGGAGTCTGCCGTGGCGGCCACCTGCGCCCCGGGTCCCTCGGACCTCTGCCTCGACGGCCGTTTCCGGGTCTCCCTCACCTGGAAGGCCCAGGGCAAGCAGGGAGCCGGGCAGGCCGTTTCGCTGACCTCGGACACCGGCTACTTCTGGTTCTTCCAGCAGAGCAATGTGGAGGTCATCGTCAAGGTGCTCGACGGCCGGGGGCTCAACGGCCACTTCTGGGTGTTCTACGGCGCGCTCACCGACGTCGAGTACGAGCTCACGGTCGTGGACACCGAGACCGGCGAGCGGGCAACCTACCGCAACCCGCCAGGGCGGATGGCCAGCGTGGGAGACACCTCGGCGCTGCCCGATTAGGCACTCACCCCCCGACCCCATAGGCGCTAACTTTACGAGCACGCGTGGCCCCCTCTCCCGCGCAGCGGGGGAGGGTAGGGGTGGGGGCTTTCCGCTCTATGCACGAGGTTGGCGCGTATGCCCCCCGGCCCCCTCTCCGAGTGACTCCCCCTCGGGGGCTTGCGGCTCGCCCTCGGGGGCTTGTGACTCGCCCTCGGGGGCGAGAGGCAAGTCCCCGAGGGCGAGAGGCAAAATTCTGCGGGCGAGACGCGCCAAGGCCGACAGGGATGCCGGCGCTCCCCAGGGAGAGAGCCTCTCCGGCGGCAAAGTCAGCGCTTATAGGCCGGGGGGGAGGGCCCGTTCTAAAATCCGCCCCATGCGACGCCTCGCCGTTCCCGTCCTCTTGCTCCTTGCCCTTACCGCCGCGGCATACTCCCAGGTGCCGCCGCGCCCGCGCATCCGGGACCTCGGCGTAACGCCGGGGATCTTCCCCCCGGGAAAGTGGAACGCCATCACCGACGTGGAGGGGGTCCTCGTCGGCCATCGCACCCTGGTGCGGGGCGAGTCCGTGCGCACGGGCGTCACCGCGATCCTCCCTCACGGCGGCAACCTCTTTCAGGAGAAGGTCCCGGCGGCGGTCTACGTGGGCAACGGCTTCGGCAAGGCCGCGGGCTTCCTCCAGGTTCAGGAGCTGGGGAACCTGGAGACTCCCATCGTCCTCACCAACACGCTCGCGGTCGGCACGGCCGTCGAGGCGGTCGTGGCCTGGATCCTGGAGCGGCCCGGCAACGAGGCGGTCCGCTCGGTCAACGCAGTGGTCGGCGAGACCAACGACGGCTGGCTCAACGACATCCGCGGCCGAAACGTCACGGCCGTCGACGTGCGGGCGGCCATCGCGGCCGCCGCCTCCGGACCGGTGGAGGAGGGAAGCGTGGGCGCCGGCACGGGGACCCTCGCTTTCGATTGGAAGGGCGGGATTGGCACGTCCTCCCGCGTCATTCCTGCACCCCTCGGGGGCTATACCGTGGGAGCGCTGGTCCAATCGAACTTCGGCGGCGTGCTCCAGATCGACGGCGTGCCGGTCGGGGAGGCGCTCGGCCGCTACAGCTTTCAACAAATGATCGAGGGAGGGCGAAAAAACTCCGGCGACGGCTCCTGCATGATCGTCCTGGCCACGGACGCGCCGCTCTCCTCCCGCAACCTGGAGCGGCTGGCCAAGCGCGCCGTGCTCGGCCTGGCCCGCACGGGCTCTTTCATGAGCAACGGCTCCGGCGACTTCGTGATCGCGTTCTCCACCCGCAACCGTGTCCCCTTTGAGCCCAGAGAGCGGACCCTCACCGTCGAGGAACTCCACAACGACGCCATGAGCCCCCTCTTCCTCGCTGTCGTCGAGACCGTGGAAGAGGCCGTCTACAACTCCCTGCTGCGGGCTACCGACGTATCCGGACACGGAGGAAACCGCGGCGAGGCGATCCCGATCGACCGGCTGCGCGACCTGCTACGCAACAGAATGCATCCATAGGCACTCTTCTATTTTTTGTCACTCTCTCAGTCATTTCTCGTCGGCCGGGGTCAAACCCTTGCAGGACGGGAGAGCTGGCAAGATATTTGCGTATTTCGAATACCAGCATCTGGGGGCGTCACCACCCGGAGCAAAGTGCTTCGGACCCGGAACTTGCGAAGACGGTACCGATACCCAGAGGGAGTCACACACCATGGATCACCCGGTTTCGGACAGTTGCCTGGAGCGTTTCGTCTTCGGCAAGACCTCGCCGGCGGAGAACCGTTTCCTGGTTGCACATTTTCTGAAGGGGTGCGGCCTCTGCTCCCGGAAGCTCGCGGGACTGCTGCGTCCCGAAGTGTCTCCCGCGTCCTACGACGTGGTCTTCTCCCGGGTGGAGAGGTCCGTTCCCGACACCTGGAGCGCGCTCCGGCGGGAGGATCCCAGGATCGCGATGGCCGGAGCCCGCTGACCCGCACTCTCCGAGCCCGGCCTGTCTGTCCCTCTTCTGCATCTGGGGTAGGATCACCCCATGGCGCACCTGATCCTGCACGACGTCGATCCTGAAGTCATCGAGGAGCTGCGCCGGCGCGCAGACCTGCGCGGGCGCGAGATCGAGGTGGAGGCCAGGACGGTGCTGGAGGACGCCCTCGGCTTCTCCCGGACCCGGGCCCTGATCCAGGCGCGCCGCATCCGGGAGGGGTTCGCCGGCCGCGGCTTCGCCCCCAGCGCCGGACTCCTCCGGGCGGAGAGAGACCGGCGATGAGGCGCTACGTCGTCGACGCCAGCGTGGCGGCCCAGTGGTACTTCCCGGAGGAGCACACCGGGATCGCCGAGTCCCTGCTGGAGATCGCCAAGATCGAGCTCGTGGCGCCCGACCTCCTGCATCTGGAGATGGCCGTCCTGGTCCGCGAGCGAGTCCACCGGGGGGAGATCGATCCGGCCATGGCGGAGCGGATCCTGGAGGCTCTCCACAAGGCCCCGGTGGATCTCAAGTCGTCCGCCGACCTCTCCCAGCAGGCCCTTTCCCTGTCCCTCCGCGAGGGTATCGGTCTCTACGACGCCTTCTACCTGGCGCTCGCCATGCAGGCCGGCTGTCCCATGGTCACGGCCGACACCCGGCTCCTCGACCTCCTCCGCGGCGGCCCCCTCGCCCAGCACGCCCTCTGGATCGGCGACCTGGGCTGACCCTCACTCCTGCCGCAGCGCCACCGTAGGATCGACCTGCGTGGCCCGCCGCGCAGGCAGCCAGGACGACAGCAGCGCCACCGTCAGGAGCGCGAGCGAGATCGCCGCGAACGTGACGGGATCGGTGGCCGGCACGCCGTAGAGCGAGCCCGCGAGCAGCCGGCCCACGAAGATCGAGGCCAGCAGCCCGATGGCGAGCCCGGCCGCGACGAGCCCCACCCCTTGACGGATGATCAGCCCCAGCACGCTCTCCCGGCGGGCGCCAAGCGCCATCCGGATGCCGATCTCGTGCGTCCGCTCGCTGACGGCATACGCCAGCACCCCATACAGACCCACCGCTGCCAGCGCCAGCGCTACCAGGGCGAAGATCCCGAGGAGCAGCAGATTGAACCGGCGGTCCGCCACGGACGTCGCCAGCCGCTCCTCCAGGGTGGCCACGTCGTAGACCGGACGGTGGCGGTCCAGGGCCTGGACCTCGCGCCGCACGCTCGCCGTCAGTGCGGCCGGATCGCTCCGGGTGCGCACCGCGAGGAAGCCGAACGGCCGCGGGTCCTGCAGGAAGGGCCGGTACATCTGGGTCTGGAGCGAATCCGACTCCAGCCCCGTCTGCTTCACGTCGGCCGCCACGCCCACGACCGTGGTCCAGGTGCTCTGCGGGCCGCCGGCCTGGAAGCGGCGGCCCACGGGGTCCTCGTCTCCCCAGAAGTGGCGGGCCATGGACTCGCTGACCACCGCGACGGAGAGGCCGTTCGCCGAGTCGCCCGGCTCGATGCCGCGCCCCCGCGTCAAACGGACACCCAGAGTGCCGAAATAGCCGGGTCCGACCGCGACGACCGCCACCTGCGGCTGCTCCTCCCGCGGCAGAGGCGGCCGCCCCTCCATGAAGAACCCGCGGCGAATCATCGAGATGCTGGTGAGAGGCATTGCGTCGCCGAAGGAGACCGACTCGACGCCGGGAAGAGCGCGCACCCTGCGGGTCAGCTCGGAGAAGAACGTGGCCTGCGAGGCCGGCGACGGATAGCCCCCGGAACCCAGGTCCACGGCCAGCGTGAGCACCCGCTCGGGCCGGAAGCCGGGATCGACCGCCTGCAGGCGGAGGAAGCTGCGCAGCAGCAGCCCCGCTCCAACCAGCAGCACGACGGCCAGCGCCACCTCGGCCGCGACGAGCAGCCCGCGGGCGGCGCCGGAGCGTCCGCGGCCCGCCTCTTTGAGAGGGTCCTGGAGATCAGGGCGCGACGCCGAGAGCGCCGGCGCCAGTCCGAAGAGGAGCCCGGTCGCGAGGGAGACCGCCAATGTGAAGGCCAGGACCGGACCATCGATGCCGATCTCTACTTGACGGAAGAGGCCGTCTGCCAGGCCGGAAGGCATCAGGGCGACCAGCGGCCGGATCGCGGCCAGCGCCAGCACCAGGCCGCAGGCGCCGCCGAGAAGGCCGAGCAACGCGCTCTCCGTGAGCAGCAGGCGGGCAATGCGCCCTCGTCCGGCGCCCAGGGCGGCGCGGATCGCGATCTCGCGCCGCCGCGAGGTCGCCCGGGCGAGCAGCAGGTTCGCGACGTTGGCGCAGGCGATCAGGAGCACGAACCCCACGGCGCCGAGCATCATCAGCAGAGCCGGCCGGATGTCGCCGACCAGCCACTCGCGAAGGCTCGTGACCTCGAGGACCCTCTCCGGCAGGCCCATGCGCGGGCCGCCTCCAGGCCCGCCCGGTCCACCGGGCCCCCCTGGTCCGCGCCCCACCATGATCCGGATCTGGCTTCCACCTCCCCCAGGGCCAGGAGGAGGCCCTGGAGGTGGACCCATCGGAGGTCCGGCATCCGCCGCCTCCTCCTCCCGGGCAAGCGCCTCCGCTTCGCTGCGGCTCTTGATCGCGTCGAGCTCGGCGCGGGCCTGGGCCAGGGAGACCCCCGGCTTCAGCTTGCCGATGAGTTGGAGGAGGGACATCCGTTGTCGTCCGCGCTCCACGGTCTCGTCCAAAGCGAGCGGCACGAGCACGTCCACCTCGGGATTGCGCGGAAAGAGGAACCCCCGCGGAAGCACGCCGACGATCGTGTAGGTCTCGTTGTCGAGCTCCAGCGGTTTCGGCTCGAATCGGGTATCTGATCCAAAGAGCCTCTGCCAGAAGCGATCGGTGACCACCGCGACGCGCCCACCGTTCAGTCGCTCTTCCTGGGGAAGGATGCCGCGCCCCCGGGCCGGCCGAACCCCGAGGGTGGGCAGGAAGCTCGCGGACACGCGGGAGCCCTGGATGCGCTCGGGCTCCTCGGCGCCGGTCAGCGTGAAGCTCGACGAGCCGTCCCAGGCGGCCACCGACTCCAGCGTCCGGCTGCCATCCCGCCACTCCAGGTAGTCGGCGCCGCTCGCCATCTCCATGTTGTTGAGGTTCGGAGCGACGTTGGTCATCCGGATCAGCCGCTCCGGCTCGCCGTAGGGGAGCGGGCGGAGCAGCACGGCGTGCACGACGCTGAAGATGGCGGAGTTGGCGCCGATGCCGAGCGCCAGGGTGAGCACCGCCACCGTGGTGAAGGCGGGCCGGAGCGCCAGCGAGCGGAGCGAGGTGCGGAGGTCCGAGGTGAGCGTGCCCATGCGGTCCTTTCAGACCCTCGACGGGTCTTGTAGGTTCGACCTATGCTTAACGCACGGCGGAGCGCGGAGTTCCGGCCGGTCCCCTCCTGAACAGGATCATGACGATCGACGACGAGGTCCGCCGGGCGGCCCGGCTGCTGGACGCCCTGATCCAGGCGACCGGCACGTCCAGGGAAGAGCTGGAGAGGCGTCTGGAAGCCTCGCCCGGCTACGTGAACCGACTCCTGGCGGGCCGGGTGGAGCTCAAGCTCCGGCACATCGTGGCCATCCTGCGCGCCCTCGAGATCGAGCCCGGGCTCTTTTTCCAGACCCTCTATCCGGGAGCCGGTCCCGTTGGCGGTACGGTAAGGATGGACGAGCTGCGCCAGCGCCTCGAGGAGCTCGGCTTCGAAGGAAAGGCCGCGCCGGCGCGCCCGGAGATCGGGATGGATGACCTGGAGAGGCTGGTGCAGGGAGCCGTGCAGGCGGTGCTCTCCCGGCGCGAGCCGCGGGACTAGCGGCAGATCGCTGAGCTAACTGGCCTTCGAAACCGGCTCGCTCTCCAGCCGTTCCAACTCGGAGGCCACAGTCCGCAGCAGGGCTGCGGTGACGCGCTCCCGCTCGAAAGCCTCGCGCAGCATGAGCAACGCCGCAATGGCTTCACGGCGGATGCCCCGCTCGCGGAAGACCGATACCGTCTCGTCGAGGAGGGCCAGGATTTCCCGAGTGCGCCCCTGCTCCAGCCAGAGCGAAGCCAGCTCGAGCGAGACCAGGGCCATGTCGTAGGGAAGGCCGATGTCTTTGAGGTCAGTTCGGACCTCGCGAAAGGTCTGGTCCGCTCTCGCCGGATCTCCCGATCCCAGGGCAATCCTTCCTTCCACCCAGCGCGCCTTGGTCCGGTCGATACGGCCGCCGTAGGCGGCATACAGAGGCCAGCTCCGGTCCAGGAGACGGCTTGCCTCCTGGAATCGGCCATCGTCTACAAGATTGTGGGCGAGGTTGTGCACGACGTTCAGGACGAGGTGCGCGTCCCGGCCCGCGTCGATCAACTCGAGGCTTTGTCCAAGCAGCCGCACAGCCCCGCCAAGGTCCAGGGCATAGGCAGCCGTGTTGCTCTTGCTGATCAGGGCACGTCCCGCCTCATGGTTGTCGCCCAGATCCCGATAGATGCCGAACACCCAGTCGAGGAGCTGAGATGCCTCGTCGAAACGTCGCTGGGCAATGCGGAGGGAGGCGGTCAGATCCATCAGGCGGGCGAGAAGGCGCGGATCGCCGGTGCCCTGACCGCTCCGCGCCAGGGCGTGGGCGAGATCGGCATCCGCTTCCGCGAGGTCGCCGACGACGCGGCGGGCGTTTCCCTGCGCCGCCCAGGCCTGCGCCTGCAGGTCGGCCACGGATTGAGACCCCCGGAGCTCCGGCGCGATCCGCTCGGCCAGACCCACTGCCAGAGAGGCGGCCGCCAGCATCCCTTCCGGATCGTTGAACCGCAGCTCGCGGCTCCTGGCGAGAAGGGCCTCGCAACGCTCCCAGTCGCGTAGCATCCGAGCCTTGGCATCGAGCGCCCGCGGCGTCGGCACCTCGTGCAGGAGCGGGTCCTCCCGGTCGCGCTCGGACTCGTGCCGCTCGCGGGCTAGAGCCGCGGCGTACCGGCGGGCGGCAGCAAAAGCTCGGAAGAGCGGGAAGTCATACTCCGAGCCGACTTGAACCGGCGTCTCGGGAATGAGGTCCGGTTGGAGAAGAACGGTCGCGAGAGGCTCCATGCGCTGGCGGCAGGCCTCGCACCCCGTCAGCAGATGAGCCACGACCCGCGCGGACTCGCGAGTCGACAGCTCGCCCAGAAGAAATCTCTCCAACTCGGCCGACTGAGGATGGTGGATGCGGTTTACGGCCATCATCCCTCCAACAGAAAAAAATGAACCCACACCATTATCTCATAGATCCCTTGGCAGACCACAAGAGCCCCAGGGGCGGCCGTGGGCCGCCCCGGACGAGGAGGGGACAACCGGTGCGCGCTACCGGTGGCCGCTCTGGCCGCCGTTCGGGTCGATCAGAGCGCCCGTATCAGAAGTTGCGAAGACCCGGTTCCCTCCGCCCAGAATCGTCCACAGGCTTCCAGCCCAGTTCGAGATCCAGGACAGCAGGCCAGGTTCTCGGACCGGTGCTCGTTCATCCGGCCCGGCGGCGGCGACCGGCAGGGCCATCCCGAGGCTGACGATCAGGATGAGAGCGAAGGTGAGACCACGATACGAATTGCGGGACATGGCAATCCTCCTCTCCGAGGTCGGCCCGGAGCCCCCATGGCCCCGTGGCCGCGAAGAACTCAGACTTCTGAAATTCGAAAGTCTCGGAAGCGGCCTGCAGGGATCATCATCGCAATCGAAAAACAAATTACCAATAGACAGAATAGCATGGACTTTACCTCCTTTATGGAGAGTGCCTTGCGCGGGGCACAACGGGGCAACCTTTCGTCCGGAGCGCTTGACGCCGGATCGGCAGGGGTATAGAAGAGAGAGTACGTAGCCAGAAGTCAGTGGACGGCAACGACCGGGAGGGTTCCCGTGAAGATGCCCCGTCTCACCGCGCGCGCCGCTCAAGTCGCCGGAACCGCGCTGGCCTTCGCCCTGGCCAGCCGCGCCTCCGCACCCTTCAGCCTGCCGCACGGCGTGTCGTTCTTCTTCCCGCCAGCGGGCGTCTCCCTGGCGGCGGGCGCGGCGTTCGGCCCTTGGGGAGTCGCGGGCGTGGTGCTCGGCGTGATCGCCCTCCCCTGGGGCGCGGCGGACAGCATCCCCGCCCTGCTGCTCTTTGCCCTTGCCAACGGCCTGAGCGCCGCCATTCCCGCCTGGGTCCTGCGCCGCCCTCTCGACGGCACCGGCCGCCGCTTGCGCCGGGTCTTCGACTACGGCGGGCTGCTCAACAACCTGGCATCAGCCACGGTCGGCACCCTGGCCATGATCTGGCTGGGCCGGCTGCCGTGGCAGCTCCGGCCGGCGGCGAACAGCTTCTTCCTCTGGTGGATCAGCGACCTGGCCGCCGCCCTCGTCCTGGGGCTGCCGCTGCTCCTCGCCCTGCGCCCGGAGGTCCTCCTGACCGCGCCCGATCGGGAGATGCTGCGGGATTGGCTCCGCGAGATCCGCAAGCCGCGATGGTGCGCCTTCCTGGTGACCCTCGCCGCGCTGGCGATCCTGATCGTCAATCGCCTGAGCCTGGGCTTCCCGCACTGGCTCGCCATGCCGCTCGTGATCCCGATCGGCCTCGCCGCCCTGCAGGGAGGGGCCGGCCCCGCGATCCTGGTGAGCTCCTTCGCCTCCGCCTGCTATCTGGCCGTGCTCATCTCCGGCACGGCGCGGGAGCCCGCCGGGCTGGTCGACGCGCTGGCGCCCGCCTACACCACCGTGGGCATCCTGACCCTCTTCGCCCTCTCCGGCGGCTGGCTCGGCGGCCGGAACCGCCGGCTCCTCGACCGGGTGCGGGCGCACGAGGCCCAGCTCGAGCGCGACTTCGAGCGCACCGTGGCCTCGCTCGCTGCGGCCATCGAGGCCAAGGACCCCACCACCGAGGGGCATGTCCAACGCGTGGCCCACCTCTCCGTCCTGGTCGGGCGCAAGCTGGGCTACGACGAGCGGCGCCTCCGGCTTCTGCGCTACGGCGCCATGCTCCACGACGTGGGCAAGATCGGCGTGCCCGAGGCCATCCTCAACAAGCCCGGCGGCCTCACCCCGGACGAAAAAGAGATGATGGAGCAGCACGTCGAGATCGGCCTGCGCATCATCCGGGGCGTGGACGCCCTGCGCGAGGTCGACCCGCTGATCCGCTATCACCAGGAGCGCTGGGACGGGGCCCGAGCCGGGGTCAAGTACCCGGGCTACTTCGGGCTCTGCGGCGAGGAGATCCCGGAAGGGGCGCGCATCCTCTCCGTAGTAGATGCCTTCGACGCCATCACGCACGACCGGCCGTACCGCCCCGGCAACTCGGTCGAAGTGGCCCTGGATGAGCTGCGGCGGGAGGCCGGCCGGCAGTTTGACCCGCGGCTGGTCGAGGTCCTGGCCGAGGTCCTGAAAGAGGGGGAGTGGCTGCTTTCCGCGCCGTTCGCGTCGACCTCCCTGGCCCTGCGGGCGGCGGGCGGGTAGGCGCGGACAGCTAGCCCGTGAACTTGTAACCGAGCCGGTGGACCGTGATGATGTGCCTGGGGTCCGCGGGATCGTCCTCGACCTTCTTCCGCAGCTTGGCGATGTGCATGTCCACCGTGCGGGTGAAGGGGATGGCGTTGTAGTCCCAGACCTCGTCGAGGAGCTTCTCGCGGGTCACGATCTCGCCGCGGTGGCGGATGAAGAAGGCCAGGAGCTGGAACTCCCGGGGCGAGAGCTCGATGGGGGAGCCCCCCTTCTTCGCCTCGTGGTGCTTGAAGTCGAGGATCACGTCGCCGAAGCGGTAGACGTCGGGCGCCATGGCCGGGCCGGCGCAGCGCCGCAGCACGGCTTCAGCCCGGGCCAGCAGCTCCATGAACCCGAAAGGCTTGGTGATGTAGTCGTCCGCCCCGGTCTTCAGGCCCAGAACCTTGTCGATTTCCTGGCCGCGGGCGGTCAGCATGATGATCGGCACGTTGTTGCCGCCATCGCGGAGCTGGCGGCAGACGTCGAGCCCGGTCATCTTGGGCAGCATGACGTCGAGCAGGACCAGGTCGGGCGTGGCGGCGCTTGCCAGCTTGAGCCCGGCCTCGCCGTCCGTGGCCACGGTCACGTCATACCCCTCGTAGTGGAAGCCGTCGCGCAGCGCGACCGACATGGCTTCGTCGTCTTCGACGATCAGGACTTTTCTCATCTCATGCCTCGGCTCATGCCTCAGAAGGCCGCCCGCGGTGGGTGTCCGGCATCGTGTCCGGCAGCCCGGGCGCCTCGATTGGCAACAGGATGGAGAACGTGCTCCCCTCGCCCACGCGGCTCTCGACCGTCACCTGGCCGCCGTGGGCCTGGACGATGTGCTGGACGATGGACAGACCCAGGCCGCTCCCCTTGACGTCGTGGACCAGACCGGTGCCGACCCGGTGGAAGCGGTCGAAGACCTTGTTCTGCTCGTCGCGCGGGATGCCGACCCCGTGATCCTGCACCGAGACCGCGATCCAGTCCCCCTCGCGCCGCAGCCCCACCCGGATCTCCTTGTTCTCGGTCTGGTACGAGTACTTGACCGCGTTGTCGAGCAGGTTGGAGAGCGACTGGGCGATGGCGCCGGGGTCCACGCGGACCGGCGGCAAGGCGCCGGATGCGCCCGACGGGCCGTCGAACACCACCCGGAAGCCGCTCTGGCGCAGCCGCACGCCGAAGGTCTTCAGGGTCTCGGACACCAGCTCCGAGACGTCCACGCGCTCGAACTTGTAGCTCTTGCGGCCCGACTCGATGCTCGCGAAATCGAGCAGGTTGTTGATGAGCTGGGTCAGGCGGCGGCTCTCGGTCTCGATGTACTCGCCGTACTCGCGCACCTTTTCCTGGTCCCCGACCCGGCCCAGGCGGAGGAGCTCGCCGAACACCCGAATCGAGGCGAGCGGCGTGCGCAGCTCGTGCGAGACATTGGAGACGAAGTCGTTCTTCATCTCGGAGAGCTTCATCTCGCGCGAGGCCGTGCGCAGGGCGAGCACGATGCCGCCGAGCAGGACCGCGGCGAGCAGAGTCGACAGCCCCAGGTTGACCCCGAAGTTGCGCTTGGCGACCTGGCCCGCCGTGGCGTGCCGGCTGTCGAGGCCGATCGTCCAGTCGGTGAACACGAACGAGAAGTGCTTCTTGGCGTCGATCTTCCAGGAATCGGCCGTGGCGAAAGCCAGGTCGCCGCGGCTGTCCCAGACGGCCACCGCGGGGTTGTCGCGCGAGAAGAAGTAGGGGAGCGACTCCTTGACCACCTCGGGCAGGACCTCGTTGCGGAAGTAGTCCTCGTCCAGGATCATCCCGGCCACGCCGACCACCCGGGACTCGTCGTCGGTGATCGGGTTGAGGATCATCGGGTAGTTCGGGGCGCGGTGGTCCACGAAGACGCGCACCGGCTCGGGGAGCACGCCGCCCTTGTGCGCCAGCGTGCTCAGGGGGGAGTAGGCCACGTAGATGGCGCGCGCCTCCTCCGACCACTCCGCGGGAGTGAAGCTGTCGCAGCTCGGATCGAAGTAGAGGACCTTGCCGTGGTGGTCGTGGACGAAGCTGGCCACGAACAGCCGCTTGACCCCGGTGACCCCCTTCTTCTTGAAGTACGGGGCCGCCTTGTGGAGCTTGTCGGAGAGGAAGACGTAGGAGCCGACATTGAGAATGCGCTCGGCATCGTTGCGGTAGCGGGACTCGACCTTGGCCACCACCGCCTCGAGGTAGTTGTCCAGCGTGGCCTCGTGGACCTTGGCCGAGGTGTGGTCTAGCTTGACCAGCCAGCTATATTGGAGACCGAGCAGGATCGCCAGCGGCACCAGGACCGCCACGAGCCCCACCCACAGGGTGTGCTTCCTAAGGAACGTCGCGAGCTTCATGACGAGGGAACTATAGGGTCGATCTCCCTGGGAGCCGAGGCCTTTTACAAGTTTCTTACACGGTTTGCGATGTTTTACCCGGCGTTGAGGAATTTTACACCGGACTTCCCTAGGCTGACGAGCATGGGTAGCGGCATGGAGCCGCGCCCGACCTGCAGCAGGAGGTCCCCCTATGTGCCGTATGGTGACGACTCTCGCCCTCGCCCTGATGCTCTCCCTGTCCACCATGGCCGCGGCCGGCGGCGAGAACTGCGACAAGGCCCACGCCGACAAGGCCAGCAAGGCGAGCCACGCCAAGACCGCCATGCAGGAGAAGGCCAAGCACGGGTGGCTGGGCCTGGACGTCGAGAAGGACGCCTCGGGCGCCTACGCGGTGACCGGCGTCAGGGCCAACAGCCCGGCGGCCAAGGCCGGCTTCCAGAAGGGCGACGTCCTGGTCGCCATGAACGGCATCGCCCTGACCGACGCCAACAAGGAGGTCCTCAAGAAGGCCAAGATGCAGAACGCGGTCGGCAGGCAGGTGACCTACACCATCTCCCGGTCCGGTTCCGAGCGCCAGATCACGGCGACTCTCGCCGAAGTGCCGAAAGAGGTTCTCGCGGAGTGGGAGAAGGAGTACCATAGGACCGTGGCGGTCGCACAGACCGACAACTAGACCGATTTGGCCGCGGGATCGGTAGCCATCTCTCCCCGGTTCCGCGGCCCTTTTTCACCCCACCCATCTCACAAGCGGTACTCTCCTTCCGTGCCGAGGCTTCCCTCCCGGCATCCCACCGCGGTATCTTTCGCGGTCTATGGATACGATCTTCCGCAGAAAACTTCGCAGCAAGCAAGGTGAAGTGTGGCAGCTCGGCTGCTATCAAGACCCGGTCTGGACCGTGCCGGAGGAGGGCGGCCAGCCCTTCCGCCCGCGCACCCTGGTCTGCCTCAGCGTCCGCACCGGGCGTCTGCAATCCTCTCCGCAGACTTCCGGCGAGCCCGGACCCGAGGCATTCCGGGAGATCGTGACCCGGGCCCTCCGGGCCTGGCGGCTCCGCCCCGAGCGCATCGAGGTGACCGATGCCCGGATCGCCGAGGATCTGGGAGGGTTTCTCTCCGCCGCGAATATACCTGTCGAGGTGCGGTACGACCTCCCGGAGCTGCGCGCCCTCCTGGAGGAAAGCGCCCGCTCCTCCAGGAAGGCCGCACCGCCGGAGGCCCTCTCCGGTCCGGGTCTCACGGTCGAGCGCATGGCCGCCTTCGCCCGGGCGGCAGCCCGTTTCACCGAAGCGGCTCCATGGCGGCACCTTGGCTTGGACGATCCCCTGACCCTCGAATCCGCCGGACTCCCGGAGGAGCTGCGGCTTGCCCGGGTAATCGGACCTCCTCACGCCCCGGGCGCGGTCCTGTTCCGTCCGGAGGAGGAGGTTTTTGAGGATGAGTTTGAATGGGAAGAGGAGGATTGGGAGATCGATCCCTGGGAGGAAAAGGTGCTCGACGACGAGGGGCTCTGGAAAGTCAGCCTGGTCGCTCCCTCCGAGCTACCTCCGGAGGACGTCGAGCTCTGGATGGAGCACGGCCTCCCTCTCGCCGGTCCCAAGTCCTTCCCCCTGGCGCTCCGCAGGTCGTTGGACGGTGCCGAGCGTCCCGACGCCCGCCTCCTGTCCTGGTTCGAGGCGATCCTGTCCGCCCTCGCAACCACGACCGAGGAGGAGATGGACACGGGCCAATGGGAGAAGGAGGTCGCCACCTTCGACGGACCGGTGCGGCTCGCGCTCTCTCTTCCCGATTTGTTCGATCCCCCCTATGCGGACAGCCTTCCGCGGGACGAGGGCGATGACCGCCCCGAGCCGGAGAGGTTGGCCGACGAGATCGCCTGCGAGGCGGGATCGTCCTGGGGCCGGCGGCAGATCCACCTGGCCCGCCGCGCCGTCGCGCTCTGGCCCGACTGCATCGATGGCTGGCTCGTGCTGGCCCACCGTGCCCTCGATCGGGAGAGCGCCCGGGATCTGTACGCCGAGGCTGTGGCTGCCGGCGAGCGGCTGCTGCCCGGGATCGAAAAGCGAGCCGATCCGTTCGATAAGGACGAACGGCGCGCATTTTCCCCCTATCTCTGGGCGCGCACCGGCTTGGCGAAGGCGCTCTGGAACCTGGGGGAGCGAGAGGAGGCGGTAGGTCACTTCCAGTGGCTGCTGGCCGCAGACCCAGCCCATCATGGTCTCCGAGACCAGATGGTTCATGCACTCCTTGCCCTCGGTCGGAACGAAGAAGTCGAGGATCTCCTGAACCGGTACGTGGAGGACAATGCCGACTGGTGTTACACCCGGGCTCTCCTGACGTTCCGCCAGGAAGGGGATTCCCCCACGGCACGCTGGCAGATGGCCGCCGCCTTCCAGATCGACCGCCACATCGCGAAGCAGCTTCTCGGGATTGGCCAGCCTGAAGAGGATGAGGAAGAGAGCTATGCCCTCCTCTTCCAGGATGTCTGGGCGGACACCCCAGGAGCCCTCGAAGCGCTGCGGTCTCAGAGCGCTGCTTTGGCCGCCGTGGCCAGAGCCCGGAAGGCTAAAAAGAAGGGCAAGAAGAAGAGGAAGCGGAGGCATTAGCCGCGTCGACCCTGGGCTGGACGCCTGCAAGGTCGCTGGAACGAGCCCGGACGCGCCTGAGTCGATTTTGACGCGCTTGGAACGACTTCAACGTGCTTGCGCAGGCTGCGGCGCGTCGGCAGGGACTTCGGCCCGTCGAAATGACATGGGAAGCGTTCGCACAACTTTCAGCGCGCCAGAATGAGGGCGAACGCGCTGAAATCCAATCCAACGCGCCTGACATGAAATCGAACGCGTCGAAATCCAATTCAACGCGCCAAAAAATTTGGGACGCGTTGGATTCGAATTCAACGCGTTCGGCGCCGTTTTGGCGCGTTGTTTCAGAGGTCGCTTGAGCTAATCCGCCGGACGGATGGCTACCTTGACGCAGGCCCGCCCGAAGTAGATTTCGTCGCCGGATTGGATGCGCACGCCTCTTGGATCGCGTCCGCTCACGTCGATGGAGCGGCCGTCGCGGAAGATCCTCGTGCTCGACGCTCCGGGTTCGGCCCGCAGCCTCAGCTCGCCGGAGGCCTCATCGAAGAGGATGCGGGCGTGCTCGCGGGAGACGGTCTGGTTCACATCCCCGGCTTCTTGAAAGGCCACGTCGTTGCGCCTCCGCACCCGGCCCTCCTCGTCCACGATCTCTTCCATGCGGCCAACGTAGACCCGGCTGGCGGGGAAGGAGTAGACCCTTTGGGTGGCGGAGCCTTTGAGGACGGTCAGCTCCAGGGTCGGCCGGTCTCCCGCGAGAGAGGGCACGGGCATGGCCACGGTTGCGGCGGATGAGGTGGCAGGAGGAGGAGCGGTCTTCGGGGCTCGTTCCGCCCTTTCGTAGTCGACCCGGTAGCGCCGGTCTCCGAAGGCCGGGTCGGCCAAGTCGGTGACCTCGACGTCGATGTCGAGGTCCGGAGGGACCGGACAGCCTCGCTCGGCGATCCGCTCGCGGATCTCGGCGGGGAGGTCCCAGGCGTCGCCGACCAGGGCTTCGAGCTCGACCTTCTCGCGGGGGCCGGGAGCCAGGAGCCGGACGCGCAGCCGGTTGAAGGGGAAGACCCTCTTGCCGCCTCCGGCCGAGACGATGCGCGACTCCACTTCGTCCAGGACAGCCCGGCGGATCTCCATGGGCTCCGTGCCCGTGGGCCAGGGACGGGTCCAGCGCCGGACCGCTTCGAGGAGCTTGTCCATCTTCGTCATTCTCTCTCCTCCGGAACGGCGACCTCGGGCGCTCCGATCAAGCCCAGAGCCGCCGCGGCCTTCACGATCTCCCCCGAAGCCTCCGCCGCGAGCCTGCCGCCATAGCCGCCGTGCTCCACGATGACCGCGAAGGCGATCTTCCGGCCGCTTCCCTCATATGGGGTGAAGCCGATGAACCAGGAGTGCGAGCGCTTGCCCTGGACCTCGGCCGTCCCGGTCTTACCGGCGATCGGCGGCTGCACTCCTCCGAGGATCCTCGCCGCCGTGCCCGCGGTCACCACCCTCCGCATGGAGCGGGCGAGCAGGGCAGCCGACTCGCCGGAGAGGATCGGCACCGGCTCCTGCTCGGGCTCGCTCTTATCGAGCACCCTCCGGCCCTGGGGCATGGCCCCGCCCCGCGCCACGGTCGCGGCCACCCGCGCCATCTGGAAGGGTGTCGCGATCACCTGGCCCTGGCCGTAGGAGGCCTGGGGCAGCGCGTCCTTGAGACTGTCCGGCGTGTTCGGTCGCGCCACCGTGATCCCCATCATCTGCGCCGTCTCGAGCAGCGCCTCCGGACCCACCTCGTAGGTGCCGAGCTGCGCGAAGTAGGCGTTGCACGACTGGCCGATCCCCTTGGCCATGTCCACCTCGCCGTGGGGCGTGGTCACCGTGGGATCGTCGCGGACCGGCCGTCCCCAGCCGCGCACCCGGTTGCCCACGCGGCCGTCCGAAAGCGGCTGGCAGAGGAAGGTCTTCCTTGCCACCATCGGGTCCTTGCGCAGGGCTGCCATGGCCGTGACCAGCTTGAAGGTCGAGCCCGGGGGATAAATGCCGTAGCGCGCCCGGTCGATCAACTCGGACTCGTTGTCGTCCGTGAGCCTGACCGGCATCCGCTCCGGCCAGGGATAGGTGGCGCTGGCCAGGACCTCGCCGTTCGAGGCATCCAGGACCACGGCGGCCGCGCCATGTCCGGCCGTGCCCGCGATCCGTCGAAGGATGTCGGCGGTCCGCACCTGAAGACGGGCGTCGATCGTCAGACGCAGGTCGCGTTCCCGCTCCAGGATCTTCTTCACAGCGCGGTGCTCCGGCTGCCAGCGGTGGCGGAGCAGGGGGACGATCTCGGCGTAGTCCCGCCGGACCTGCTCCGTGACCGTGCCGTCCGGCTGCCGGACCGACATCAGCTCCGCGAAGTCGTCGTAGCCCTGCAGGCGGATGCGGTAGTCGCGCTCGGCGTAGGAGGTGTTGCTCGCCCCCCAGTTGACCCGCGTGCGGAGGTCCCCCAGCAGGTGGAAGGTCTTGCCGCCGAAGGGGTAGAAGCGGTCTCCCGAGCGCGGCCGGCCGGGGTCGGACGAGGCGCCCAGCGCGGCCAGGGCGGTCTTGTGGCGCTGGAGGGTCAGCGGCTCGCTGGTGGCGAGCGGCAGGCCGTTGCGGTCCAGGACCGAGCCGCGGGGGATGGTCCCGGCGATGTCCTCCAGCCGCGGGTTGTACTGGAAGCGGCGCAGGCCGTCCGCCTGGAGGGTGAGAGCGCCGCGGGTGAGGACGTGGTTCGGCCGGATCACCTGCACCCAGGCCGAGCGCAGCACGATCGCCGCGCCGGCCGCTGCGAGCCCGATCGTCACCCAGCGCAGCGCGTTGTCGAACTTCGCAGTATTGGTGGCGGTTGCCCCTCCGGGACGGGCCGACAGCCCGAGGATGATCCCGAAGAGGAGGAAGTTGGCCAGCATGGCGGAGCGGCCGAAGCTCAGGAAGGGGGAGACCACGCCCGATAGCGGCAGCAGGCCCACCACGCCGCCCGCGATCAGGAGGATGTGGAGAGCGGTCAGCACGCTGAGGCCGAGGGCCAGGAAGAAGCCGTAGACCGTGCCCGCCGTCCGCGCCGCCTTCAAGCCTCGCCAGACGAGGACGGCGTAGAGCCCGAGCACTGCGATCAGCCCGAGGAATCCGAGCTCTTCCCCGATCGCGGCAAGGACCATGTCGGTATGGGCCTCGGGCACCCTTCCCGGCTGGCCCAGCCCCAGTCCCGTGCCGGAGAGCGAGCCGCCGGAGAGAGCCCAGAGCGACTGCGCCAGGTGGTCGCCGCCGCGGAAGGAGTTGTCCCAGGGCGAGAGCCACATCTGGATGCGGCCGGAGACCGTGCGCGGAATGCCGAGCTGGTAGCCCGTGTAGAAGCCGGCCAGGATCACGACCGTGCCGAGCACCAGCATCACCGGCCGGCCGCGGGCCACGCAGTAGAGGATCAGGAAGAGGAAGGCGAGCACCAGGGCCGGCCCGAGGTCGCGCTGCAGGAAGAAGAAGACGAGCACGGCGCCCATGGCGAGCACCGGCGTGAGCATGTACTCCAGCTTGGGCAGGCCGAGCCGGGAGAGGAACCCGGGGAGGCGGCGCTCCGGCAGCTCGCGCAGGAACTCCCAGCGGTCGAAGAAGTAGGCGGCCAGGAAGAGGACGATCAGGACCTTGACGACCTCGACCGGCTGGAACCCGAACAGGTTCACCTTGGCGTCGCTGGTGCCCGGGCCGCTGCCGAAGAGGATCAGCAGGACCGACAGGCCGAGCGCCGCGAGCAGCGGGAGGAAGGTCATCCGCCGGGCGGGGGAGCGCTCCCAGTCCACCTGGCTGGCGGCCAGGAGCAGGAGGCAGCCGATGATCACGCCCTGGGCGAAGGGGAGGTACAAAGCCAGGTCGCGCAGCGGGTCGCGCACGCTGACCATGACCATGAGCCCGATGCCGGTGAGCACCAGGAGGATGGGCAGGATCAGCTCGTCCCCGGGGAAGCGCCGGGCGCGCCAGGCCGCGTGGACGGCGAAGAATCCGGCGAGCATCATCCCGGCCCAGAGCCAGAACGAGGAGCGGAACTGGCGCGAGGTGCGCACGACCAGGTAGGGCCTGAGCGCGCTCAGCTCGCCCGGAGTGAGGAGGCGGACGGTGAGCCCCTCTTCGGGAGCGCCCTCTCCTCTCGTCTCCCGCAGCTCGTCCAGGCGCTCGCGCAGCTCGGGGAGGCGGCGCTCGCTCTCGACCTCGGCGGCGGGGACCCGGATCTTGCCCAGCTCGCCCACGTTGAGGATCGGTCCCTCCTGGGCGCGGCGCCAGATCCGGCGGGCGATGAAGGTGCGCTCGGCCGGCTCGCTGACGAAGCCCAGGAGCGGCAGGAGGTCCTCGGGCTGGCGCAAATCATTGAGGTTGAGGACGTCGCCGCCCGCGAGCTTCTTTTCGAGATCGGCCAGCGGGTTGGTCACCGCGAGGTAGGCTAGGAGGAGCCCGAGGAAGACCACGGCCAGGCCGCCTCCGAGGAGCATGATCTCCTGCATGCGCGGCGCGGGCCGGAGCCCGGGGATGGGATGGCTGGCCGGCTGGCGCTGCCGGCGCTCGGCCGCGGTGCTGCGGGTCACGGCCATGCGGCGGTCTCCCATCCCCGTCCCCACCCCATGTCCGGACCGTCTCCCCACGGCAGGTTGCTCCACCCCAGCCTTCGGCTAGTGCCACAGGCGTGAAAATCCGGTCGGGCATCGAGGTTTCTACAACGTACTGCCGGTGTCGGTGGTGCCTGGGGCCATGAGACGCCCCGACCCTGTACACCCGGCAGGTCCGTGCCAGAGGGCTGGGGCGTCTCTACGAAACGTCCGCGTCTCATCGCCCATCCCTTTCGATCGCGATCCCGAGGATCTCCTCCAGGAACCCGGGTGCCTCCAGGAGGTGGAGGCGGGTCTGGACCTGGTCGAGGCGGTCGTGGGCCTTGGCGCGGTTGGTCCGGACGTCGGCGTAGCCCGGGGCATCGTCGTAGAAGTTGATGGCCTGGAGGAGGTTGTCGCGGGTCCTCTCCAGCAGCTCGGCCTCGGCTTCGGTGCCGCGAGCCCGCTGTGCCCGGGCCCAGAGCTCCTCGGCGCGCATGCGGTAGCCATCGGCCTCCATCGTCCGCTCGCGGCGGCCGAGACGGTAGCCGCGCTTCTCCAGCTCCACCAGGGCCTTCTGGAGCTGGTCCAGGTCGGGCCGTTCGTAGGCGTAGACGCGGGCCAGGCCGAGATAGGGATCGGGCCAGTCGCCGTCCCGGCGGGCCGCCTCGCGGAATCCGGCGAGGGCGGCGTCCACCTTCTGGCTCGCCGCGTCCCGCTCGCCCCGCTGCTTCAGGGTCTGCGACTCGATCCGGTCCAGGTGCGCCTTGGTGTAGTACATCTTGGCGCGGACCTTCCGGTCGAGGTAGTTCAGCTCCACGGCCCCCTTGAGGTAGTCGTAAGCCTTCTGCCAGCCGCGCTCCCGGGTGCTTGGGCTATCGCCGTGATAGCCCTCGATGAGCCGGTCGGCCGAGGTAACCAGCGCTTCCCGCAGCTCGTCCCGGACCGCGCCCATGGTGGGGTTGAACATGCCCAGCCAGGAGACCTTGCGGTAGCGCTCCAGGACTGCGAGCAGGTCCGGGTCGGTGTCCGTGACCAGGGCGCGCTGGAGCTCGGTCGCCTCGCCCTGGATCCAGAACTGGGAGATGCCGAAGGCGATGAGCAGCGCGCCGAGCAGGGCGAGCCGTACCCGCTTCCGGCGGCGCCGGGGAGGAGCCGGGGCGGGGACTTCGACGCCCGGCTGCGGACCCGGCGACGAGGCGAGGAGGTCCGAGACGGCTGCTGGCGGGGCCGGCGGGGGAGGAGGGATGCCCCCCTCGGGCTCATAGGTCCGGCGCGTGGCGTCCAGACCGGACACGATCGGACGGTCGGTCCGCCGGGTCTCGTTGAGCCCGGCTTGTGAGTCGTCCAGAGGTCGGGACGTGCGGCGAGTCGCGTTGAGATCGTCCCGGACAGGCTCCTCCGCCTCCGCGGTCTCGGGAGTAGGCAGGTCGGCCGCCAGCGGCCGGTCGTCGCGCCAGGCCTCGAGGTCCGCCCGCAGTGCCGCCGCATTGGGATAGCGCCGCGCCGGGTCGAAGGCGAGCGCCCGGTAGAGGATCTTCTTCAGTCCGGGCGAGACGCTCTCCGGTAGGGGCGCGGCGGGCTCGCCGCGGCGGATGCGCCCCTCCAGCTCCTCGGTGTCGTGGCCGGACCAGGGAGGATGGCCGGACACCATCAGGTAGAGGATCACGGCCAGCGCCCAGAGATCGGACTGGGCATCGAGCCGTCCCGAATTCAGACGCTCGGGCGGCGTGTAGGGGAGGCTGCCGAAGAGGTTGTGCGTGAAGCGCCGGGTCTGGGAGAGGTGCTTGGCGATGCCGAAGTCCAGGACCCTGACCCTGTCCCCATCCTGGATGCGAATATTCTCGGGCTTGAGGTCGCCGTGGACGATCCCCCTGCGGCCGTCCACCCCGGAGGAGAACTCGTGGAACATCTCCAGCATCTCGCCGAGCTGGAGGGCGATGCTCACCGCCCGCTGCTCGCCGAAGGGGGCCTCCCGCTCGATCACCCGGGCCAGGTCGTCGCCGGCCACGTACTCCATGGCGACCCAGAAGAATCCGTCCTGGTCGCCGTGCTCGTAGACCGCGGCCACCTGGGGAGCGACACGGGCGATGGCGTCCTGGAGTAGGGTGCCGTTGCGCTCGGCCGCGAGCATGTCGGGATCGGTCTTGGCGGTGCGCACCAGCTTGAGGGCGATCTCCGAGGCGAGCTTGGGATCCCAGGCGAGGTGCACGTCGCCGATGGCCCCGCGGCCGAGGAAGTCCCGGATCTCGAAGCGTCCTACGCGCGATTGCGTCAGCATGCCTTTACCGATTCCGTCCCGGTCCCGGCGCAGGGGGCGGAGTCTGCGCGGGCGCAACCCTCACCGCCTGGGACCTGGAGGCCCGGCCGAACTGGTTCCACTGCAAGATTTCGTCCGCCCTCTCCGGGGAGGGGAGCCAGACCCCGGCCGCGCCGTTTCCCTCGATCCGGTTCTCGATCAGCAGGGGCCGCGCCGGTCCGCGGATCTCCACACCCGGCCGTTTTGGCGTCTTCGTGCCATTGCGGGCGATCAGGTTCTGGCGCAGGCGGGTCGCCGCGCCGCCGTCCACGACTACCCCGGCTCCGGCATTGTCGTGGACGTAGCTGGACTCGATGGACGAGCGGTCCGCGCCCGTGATCTCGATCCCGGACCCGGTGGCGCCGGTGACCTCGACTTCGGACACCTCCACCTGGGAGCCGTCCAGCCGCAGACCGACGGTCCCCCCTACGATCTTGAAACCCACGAACCGGGCGCGCACCCCCCGTCCGCTGACCCCTGCCGGCGCACCCTCGGGTATCTGGATGATGGCGGCACGCGGAGCACGGCTGACCAGCGCCACGCCATCCTTGAGCACGAGAGTCTCCCGGTACTCGCCCGCCGCAACCTCGATGGTCTGCCCCGGCCGGGCTTCGGCGAGGGCATCGGAGATCGACAGGAAGTCGGACTCGCCCGGACCGACGCGGAGGACGGGGACCGGCGGCGGGGTCGGAGCCGGGGCTTCCTCCCCTCCGATCATCTCAATTACGCGGTTGCGGATGGGGGGATAGAAGAAGGCCCCGGCCGCGGCGGCCAGCACCAGGAGGAGCAGGATCCAGGGGAAGATCCGCCGCTCGCGGGCATGGGCCGCGCCGTACTGCCGGGGCGCAGGCTTCGATTGCGCGGAGACGGGAAGGGTGTCGTCCAGCCCCCGGCGATCTTCTCCGCGGACGCTGTCGGCGTAGCGCTCCCCCTCCACGAGGACGACCGAGATGTTGTCCTTGCCTCCGGCCTCGTTCGCCTCGTCGATGAGCCGGTCGATGGCCGCCTGCGGGTCGCCGGCATGGGCCTCCACGGCCTGCCGGATGCGGGCGGAGGGGACCAGGTCGGAGAGGCCGTCGCTGCACAGGAGGAGGGCGCTGTCCGGCTCGAACGGGATCTGGTGGACCTCGACGAACCCGGGGTCGTCCGGCTCGTGGGGGGCGGAGCCCACATCGCGGAAGATCTCGTTGCGCCGCGGGTGGCTCATGGCCTCCGCTTCCGAGATCTCGCCCGCGTCCTCGCGGGTGCCCACGGGGGAGTGGTCGCGGGTGACCTTGCGGATCTCGCCTCGGCGGAGGAGGTAGAGGCGGCTGTCGCCCACGTGGCCGATGACGACACGATCACCGCCGCGGTCGCCATCGAGCAGGGCCACGGTGAGCACGCACGACATGCCGGTCAGCCGGGGATCGGACTGGGCGCGCTCCAGGATCTGCCGGTTGGCCAGGGCGATGGCCTCGCGCACCAGGCGGTCGAGGTCGGTGGTGCGGCGCGAGAGGCGGGCGCGGAGCACGTCCCTGGCGATCTGCGAGGCGACCTCGCCGCCGGACTCGCCGCCGACGCCGTCGATGACCGCGAAGATGCCGCGCTCGGGCTCGCAGAGGACGGCGTCCTCGTTGTTGTTCCGCTCGCGTCCCGGATCGGTGCCCGCCGCGGCGACCCGGCGTGAAGGGCTCAAGGCGATGGCTACCTCTTCCTTCTGTTGAAGGCGAGGGCCGCGAGGGCGCCGGCCATCACGAGGAGGACGGCGAGGAAGACCAGCCGTGCCCAGTAGAGGGTGGTCACGGCGCGCCGATCCTCTCGAACTCGAGGGAGACGACCCCGGCGAGCCCGATGCGGGCGCGGTCCGGGAGGTCGGCCCAGCGGTCGAGGTCGCGCGGCCCGCCCTCCCCCATCTGGAGGCTGGGGGGGAGCGGAGTGCCGTTGACGGTCGTGCCCAGCTTGCTCAGGTCCTTGATGCGGAACGTGCCGGCGGGCGTGCGTTGCAGCCGGGCGTGCTCGCGGGAGACGTCCGGGAACGTGTCGAGCCGCAGGTCGACCCAGACGTAGGCGTCGCCTGCCTCGCGGCCGATGACGATCTCGTCCTTGGTCATCAGATAGGTCTGGGGTCCGCGGTTGTCCTGGAACGTGATGCGGGCGAAGGCCGTCCCGGTGTCCTCGCGGCGGGCGATCGTGGTCTCGCCCAGGCGGCGGGTGGTGGAGATGCGCTTGGTCTTGGACCCCGAGGTGTACCCGGCCGTGGGGGGCTGGGCGAACTCGGAGACGACCTCGATGTCGCCGGGGTTGAGCAGGCCGTTGGGGTCCTCCTGGAAGCGGATGGACCACTGTCCTTCGGCGTTGACGTAGCGCATGGCCGGCTGGGGCGGCTCCTTGCGGCGGAGGAGGCGCTGGGCCAGGGGGATCGAGGAGCGGTTGAGCTTCTCGATCTCGTCCTGAAGGATCTTGCGGGCTTCCGCCTCCAGCTTGGGAAAGAGGCTGCGCAGGTGCTCATGGTCCTCCGCGTGGAGATAGACCTGGTAAAGGCTCGGCGCGACGGTCTCGGTGACCAGCGGCTCGAGGCTCTGCAGCATGTTTTCGCGGATGGCGAGAACGACATCCCGTCCCGTCGCGCGTTCTTTCGTGGTCGTCACAAGGGCCTCCCTGGCCGGTCCCGAGCCCCCCGGTCCGGTCCCCGGATGAGTATATCTGTACGCAGGAAAGGGGGGAGGGTTGGGGAAGGGGCGGGCTGAGATCCTTTTGAGCCCCGGCCGGGCCATTTGAGGGCGGCGCAGACCGTGTAAAGATTGCACAAAATTGGTCTCCCGACCCGGAATCCGACCCCTCCCGGGGGTGTTAGATATGTGGAGAGACGAAAACCCGGTAACCCGACGGCCTGAAGCGCAGGACGTTCGACCCACAACTCGGAGGGACATCTAGGATGGTCGAAACTTCTACGGTCTCTACAGGTGTTCGCAATTCCCGTCTTCGTGCCTTTGGACAAGCGCTCCGGCTTCCCACCATGCTCCTGACCCTGTTCACCGTGAGCGCTGGTGCTTACGTGCCCGAGGCGTCCACGGTCGAAGCGGCCCCGGCTCCCGCGACTGTTATCGCGCAGGCTCCGGCTCCCGCGGCTGTTCCGGCCATGCCGGCGGTAGTCAGCCCGGCGACCGCGCTCCTGGCCGAGGGTGTCGAGGGGCTGTCGCCCAAGGTGCTCGCGATGGCGCTCGACGCGATGGCCTGCGCCAAGGCCAAGGGCGTCTCCGGACGGAATGACCTGCTGACCGTCATCGACTATTCCCTGCCCTCGACCGAGCCCCGCCTCTGGGTGCTCGACCTCGAGCGCGGCGAGGTGCTCTTCAACGAGCTGGTGGCCCACGGCCAGGGTAGCGGCGAGAAGTTCGCCACCCGGTTCTCCAACCTGAACGACAGCCACCAGACGAGCCTCGGCCTGTTCCTGACCGGCGGCACCTATCAGGGGGGCAACGGCTACTCCATGAAGCTGAAGGGTCTGGAGAAGGGGTTCAACGACCGCGCCGAGACCCGCTACATCGTGATGCACGGCGCCTGGTACGTCAGCGAGGACCATGCCCGCAACCAGGGCCGCCTCGGCCGGAGCTGGGGCTGCCCGGCCCTCTCCGAGGAGATGGCGCCGCGGGTCATCGACACGATCAAGGGCGGAAGCTTCGTCTACTCCTACGGTGGCGACCAGGACTGGCTCCAGGCCGCGTCCTCGAACACCTGCGGCGGCGCCTCGGCTGTCACCGCCGCCGGCTAAGCGACAGATTGCTCCCCGGGCATAGGAAGGCCGGACTCGATTCGAGTCCGGCCTTTGTGTTTATCGGGATATTCTCGCCTCATGAGATCCCGCTTCATGAGATCCATCGCCATCCTCGGAGCGCCCTCCAACTTGGGCCTCATGCCTCATCCGGACGGCCGCCTCCGCGGAGTGGACCGGGCGCCCCGGGTCTACCGCGAGCTGGGGCTGGTGGAGCGGCTCGGAGCCCGGGACCTCGGGGACATCGAGGCGCCTCCCTACGCCGATTTCGTGCGGCCGCCGGGCGGGACGCGCAACGAGAGCGGGATCGCCGCCTACTCGCGCTCTTTGGCGAACGCGGTGTCTTCTACCAGTGACTTCCTGCTCGTCCTCGGCGGCGACTGCAGCATCCTGCTCGGCACGCTGCTCGGCCTTCGTCCCCGGGGACGCATCGGCCTCGCCTTCATTGACGGACACTGCGACTTCGCCGTGCCCTCCATCTCCGTCAGTGGAGGAGCCGCGGGCATGGACCTCGCCCTGGCGGTGGGCCGCGGAGGCCCGCTTGCCAGGCTGGCCGGCGAGGCTCCGCTCGTCCGAGAGGAAGACGTCGCGGTCATCGCCCGGAAAGACCTGGCCGACGAGCCGCTCTATGGTTCTCACTCAATGCGCGGGTCCGCCGTGCTGGACCTCCCCTATGAAGGCGCAGCAGCGGAGACGGCCCTCGGGCGGCTCACCCGTCCCAAGCTGAACGGCTTCTGGATCCACGTGGACGTGGACGTCCTCGATCCCCAGGTGATGCCGGCGGTGGATTCGCCCGAGGAGGGCGGGCTCGGGATCGAAGATCTTGCCGGGCTCCTGATGCCGCTGGTGCGGCATCCGAGCGCGCTCGGCATGGAGCTGACGATCTACGACCCGGACCTCGATCCGGACGGCGCCTGCGCGTCGCGCATCGCCGGACTTCTCGAACAGATCTTCAAGGGGGTATGACAGCGGGGGGCGTGGGGCCCCCCGCCTGAAGTCAGTGGTTAGTGGCGGTCGTCGTCGTACCGGTCGCGGTAGCGATCGTCATACCGGTACTTCTCGTCGTAGCGGCGCTGGTAGCCACGGCCATACTGGTTGTTGCCGTAGAAGCGGTTGAGCTCCGAGAGCAGGGTCCAGACCTTGTCCATGCCCTGATCGACGTAGGGACGGCGATCGATGCGCCGCAGGGAGTCCGCCGCCCGGTCGAAAGCCTGGTACAGATCCCGGACCTCGCGGTCGTCGCGCCGGGAGTCCCTTCCCCGGTAGTCCACCTGCCGCTGGAACTGGTTCGCCTGCTGGTAGAGCCGCTGAAGGTCGGCCGCCACCCGGGCCTCGCTGCGGTTCGGCCGGCGGTTGTTGCGATCGAACTGGCGGTGCATGTAGGCCGCGGTGCTCTCGATCTCGCGGGCAAGGACGGATACGCGTCCGGAGGAACGGTCGTAGCGGTCCTCATACCGGTCCCGATCCCGATCCCGATCCCGATCTCGGTCGCGGTAGCGATCCTGAGCCTCTGCGTGGGTGACGGTGGAAAGGACGAGAGCCAGAAAGGCGGTAGTGGCTAAAACTGTGCTTCGCATGTGTTTCTCCTTGGTTGGAAGCCTCTGCCCATCGCCATATCGCAATGGTGGTGCCAAGGATCAGATTGTTGATTCCAAAGGAGTTGCTGGAAGAGGCCTGTTCGAGAGTGACCTCTATAGAGGACGCGGCCGTCAGGACATCAGATGCTTGTGCAGGAACGCGGCCATGGCCTCGAGCGTCTCCTCCCGCCGCTGGAAATGCGAGGAGTGGCCGCAGCCGGGCAGGAGCACGGTCTCGACCGGTCCCGTGACCCTGCCGGCGATCGACTCGACCTGCCGCGCGGTGCCGAACTCGTCGTCCTCTCCCTGGATCACCAGGACAGGGCAGGTTACGGACGGCAGAAGCTCCTCCAGGTTCCAGGAGAGGAACTCCGGACGAAGCCAGACGTCCGCCCATCCCTGGAAGGTGGCATCGGTGCCCGGTCCATGGAGCCGCGCCAGCTTCTCCCGGACCTCGCTCGCGTAGCGCTCCCGCACGGCTGCGATGCTGGAGACTGTCAGGGGCTCCACGAAGACATGGGGCGCCTCCAGCGCCAGGGCAATCACCCGGTCGCGGGTGGAAGCCCGGGCGGCATGGATCAGGGAGATGGAGGCGCCGTCGCTATGCCCGACCAGAATCGCCCTCCGGATCGCGAGCTTCTCCAGGATCTCAGGTAGAGAGATCAGAGCCTCGTCGTGCATGAACTCGACCGGGCGGGGGAAGGGGGCGGGATCGGAGGAGCCATATCCAGCCCGGCTGTAAACCAGGGCTCCACATTCCAGGTTGGCCGCAAGCTCCGGGGCGAACTTCTTCCAGGAGTCAGCGGCTCCGAGGCCGTCGTGGAGGAAGATCAAGGTGGGGGCGTCCTCAGGACCAGGACCGATCCACCGGGCTTCGAGGCGGCGGCCGGCTGCTTCGAGCTTCATCGCGGTAAAGAACCCAGGATCTCCCCCTCCTCCCCCAACCGCGGATAGCCAACCTTCTTCTTCCTGCACAACCGGGCAAGCACCGGGTAGGTCCACTCGAAAAGCAGCCGGTCCCGGACCTCCGGGTCCAGCCGGGGACGATCATAGAGACCGGCGGCGGCCCGTTGCCGTTGCGCCTCGAAGAGGATCAGGGCCGCGGCCACCGAGACGTTCAGGGACACCCCCATCCCCCTCATGGGGATGACCACCAGCGCATCTGCCACCTCGATCGCTTGAGGCGTGACCCCGGTCTCCTCCTGACCAAGAAGGACCGCGGTGGGGACGGTGTAGTCCACCTCCCGGTAGTCCACGGCCCGGTCCGCCGGATGGGCTGCCAGGATGCGGAAGCCGCTCTCCTTGAGCTGCGCGACGGCACCGTCCAGGTCCTTGTGCTTGCGGACCGGCACCCACTTGCGGGTGCCACCCGAGGCCGGGCGGGAGATCTTGAGCTGCCCCCGCTCCCGCCAGACCGCGTGCGCCTCCAGCACTCCCACGGCGTCGCAGGTCCGCAGCAGGGCCGCCAGGTTGCGCGGGATCTGGACGTCCTCCATCAGGACGGTGAGGTCCGGCTGCCGCCTGTCGAGGACGGCGCGGACCCGGTGGAAGCGCTTCGGCGTGCTCATTGCACGCGTTCTCTATCACGGTAGAATGCCCCCGGCGCTCCGGCGCCTGAACTCTCTGGGAGGGCCTCGATGGCAACCATCACCGAACGCGTTGGAAGCAGCACTCTGGACCGGATCGTCGGATTCCTCGGCGACGAGGCGGAGAGCCTTCTGTCCCATACCTGCAAGGGCATCCCCAAGGAGCAGCTCATCCTGCCCGGCCCCGACCACGTCGACCGGGCCTGGGTGCTCTCGGACCGCAAGCCCCAGGTGCTCGTCAACCTGCAGCGCATGTACAACGCCGGCCGGCTCGGCGGCACCGGCTACATCTCCATCCTGCCGGTGGACCAGGGGGTCGAGCACTCCGGCGCCGCCTCCTTCGCGCCCAACCCCGCGTACTTCGACCCTGACAACATCGTGAAGCTGGCCATCGAGGGGGGCTGCAACGCCGTAGCCTCGACCGTGGGCGCCCTGGGCGTCGTGGCCCGCAAGTACGCGCACAAGATCCCCTTCATCGTGAAGATCAACCACAACGAGCTGCTCACTTACCCGAACAAGTATCAGCAGATCCTGTTCGGTCAGGTGGAGCAGGCGTGGGAGATGGGCGCGGCGGCCGTGGGGGCCACGGTCTACTTCGGCAGCGAGGACTCCGACCGCGAGATCGTCGAGGTCTCCGAGGCCTTCGCCCGCGCCCATGAGATGGGGCTGGCGACCATCCTCTGGGCCTACACCCGCAACAACGCCTTCAAGAAGGACGGCGTCGACTACCACACCGCCGCCGACCTCACCGGCCAGGCCAACCACCTGGCCGTCACCATCCAGGCCGACATCGTCAAGCAGAAGCAGGCCACGAACAACGGCGGCTACAACGCCATCAAGTTCGGCAAGACCCATCCGCGGGTCTATTCCGAACTGGTGCCGGACAATCCGATCGATTGGAACCGCTGGCAGGTGGCGAACTGCTTCATGGGCCGCGCCGGCCTGATCAACTCGGGCGGAGAGTCCAAGGGCAAGGACGACATGGGCCAGGCGGTGCGCACCGCGGTGATCAACAAGCGCGCCGGCGGCACCGGCCTGATCTCCGGCCGCAAGGCCTTCCAGCGTCCCATGAGCGAGGGCATCGAGCTGCTGCATGCCATCCAGGACGTCTACCTGGACGAGGGCGTGACGATCGCCTAAGAGGCGGGCAGCTTTTCGGGATTGACCTGAATAAAGATCTCGCGGATCAACCCGTCTTCGATCCGGAGAGTCCCGACGTTCACAATGCGGCCTTCGACATAGGTGATGAACCCGGTGCGGCCGTTGATCTGGGCGGTTCGCACCTCGAACTCGACCTGCGCCTTGGCCTGGAGGCCGCTGATGAACTTTGCCACTCGCTCGGCGCCGATCAGCGGGACCTTGGCCGCGTGGGTCTTGCCGCCGCCGTCCGAGTAGCAGACCGCGTCCTTGGCAAGGAGGTTGAGCATGCCCTGCATGTCCCCTTGGCGGCTAGCCTGAAGGAAGCCGTAGAGGAGACGGTCGTGCTCCTCGGGAGGCGCCGGACGGGGACGGCCCTGCCGGTCGAGCTTCTGGCGCGCCCGGCGGTCGATCTGGCGGCAGTTCTCCTCGGTCTTGCCGATGACCTCGGCGATCTCCTTGTAGCTGAAGTCGAAGGACTCGCGCAGCAGGAAGACCGCCCTCTCCACGGGGTTGAGCCGCTCCAGGAGAAGGAGGAAGGCGGTGGAGAGGTCGTCCGCCAGCTCCCGCAGCGACTCGGGGTCGGCGGTGGTGTCCCGGATCAGGGGCTCGGGGAGCCAGGGACCGACGTAGTCCGTCAGGCGGTTTCGGGCCGCCCCGAGCGTGTCGATGCACAGGCGGGTCACGGTGCGCATGAGGAAGGCGGACGGGTTCTCCACCGTCGCAGGATCGACCGCCTGCCAGCGCAGCCAGGCATCCTGAAGGACGTCCTCGGCCTCGCTGACCGAGCTCAGCATGCGGTAGGCCACGCCGAACAGCCGGCCGCGCTCGCGCTCGAACGCGGCCAGCGGGTCCGAACGGTGGAGAGGCTCCTTCAACGCCGGCCCTCCATCCCCTCCATGGGTACCGCGGCCGGAGCGAAATGCTTCGGCGCCCCGGCCCAGCGGTAGAGCCGGATGCCCAGGCTCAGCTCGCCCCTCATCACCCAGTAGGTCATCTGGCAGATCAGCTCCTTGACGATGACGCCCATCCGCCGGGTCCACACCTTGCCGGCCGGCGTGTCGTCCGCGGCCGTGAACTGGACGAGGCCGTCCTTCCGTCCCAGGCTCACGCAGCGGATCACGATGGCGAACGGGAACGGCTTCGGCTCCTGTCCGCGGAGGACCCTGGCGACATTCTCCCCGACGTACGCGCCCATGGGCAACGCGCTCACGCATCCCATGCGGATCATCCATCCCCCGGCCCCGGCCGCCGCGGCGGAGTCGCCCGCGGCGAAGATCTCGGGGTGTCCCGGAACGCGGAGCGTGTCGTCCACCCGGATCCGTCCCGCCGCGTCGGTGGGGAGGCCGGCCTTGCGCGCCAGGGGGAGCGCTTCGAATCCGCCCGCCCAAATGCAGAGGTCAAAGGGGATCGCCTCGCCGCTTGTCAGAGCGCGACCCTCCTCGATGGATTGCACCGCGACCCCCTCTCTCAGCTCGATCTCCAGCTCCCGGAATCTCTGGAGGAAATGCTCGGTGGCCGCGGGGGACCAGCCGTCCCCCAGCCGTCCGCGGGTCGCGAGGGTGATCCGCAGCCCGGGGAACCGCTCGGCCAGCTCGGTGGCGGCTTCGATGCCGGTCAGGCCGCCGCCCACGATGAGGACCTTCGACATGTCCCCCAGCCGCTCGTATGTCGTCCGCAGCTCGGCCGGGTCGTCGAGGCGGACCGCGTTCAACGCCACGCCCGGTACCGGGGTAGAGGTGCGGCTGCCCAGGGCGTAGATCAGGGTGTCGTACTCCATCTGCAGCCGCTCGCCTCCGGGCGTGCGCGCCAGGACCTTCCGCCGCCAGGGCTCCAGCGACTCGACCCGAGCCTGGACGAACCGGATTCCTCTCCGGGCGAGCGCCCGCTCATAGGGGAGGGTTTTCGGGCTGGAGCCGGCGAGCGTCTCGTGCAGGCGGATGCGCTGGACCAGCTCGGGACGGGCGTCGATCAAAGTTATCTCGGCGCGGACACGGTTCCGGGCGAGGCGGGCCGCCGCCATGACGCCCGCGTAACCGCCGCCGAGGATCAGGATCTTGTGTGGGGTCTCTTGATATCTCATGGGATCGTTCCTCCGTTTCCAAGGGCAAGACGATCCAGGGATCGGAAACGTGACAACCCGCTCGGGGACGTTCCCCGAAGCTGGGGCAGCCGTCGCCCCCGCGAGGGCAGTGCCCGCCCTCGGGAGGGCAACGATCGCCCTCGCGAGGGGAATGGCTGCCCTCGCCGGGGGAACCGCTGCCCCCACGAGGGCAACCGCTGCCCTCATGGGGGGAACGACTGCCCTCATGAGGGCAGCGACTGCCCCCGTGAGGGGAATAACTGCCCCCGCCAGGGCAACCGTTGCCCTCGCGGGGGCGAAGGCTGCCCTCGGTTCGGGGAGCGTCGGGAGCGGGATAGACTTCGTCCCGATGAGGATCGGAACGTTCCGCGGCAACCCGGTCAGGCTCCGGACCGCGGTGGGACGGGTCCGCTGACAGATCATGCTCTTCCGGAACGAGCCCGCGACGGCACAGATCGAATCCTTCCTGGAAGCCCAGCGGGGTGCGAAGCTCTCCTATCCCGAGGTCGGAGCCACGAGGACGGGCGCGCCCCCCTACTACAAGGTGGACCACAACCGGGTGCGCCTCGGCACTGGTGAAGAGGCTTTCCGGATCGCCACCGGCGCGATGCGGCAGTGGAAGATGTTCGACCTGGGCTGGGTGAGGATTGCGTGGCCCGGCTCCCCAATCCAGGAAGGGACCACCGTGGCCGTCGTGGCCCGCACCCTGGGATTCTGGTCGCTCAACGCCTGCCGCATCGTCTACACGCTGGACGAGACGGACGGTCCGGTCCGCCGCTTCGGCTTCGCCTATGGCACGTTGAGCGACCATGCCGAGAGCGGAGAGGAGCGCTTCTCGATCGAGCACCACCGCTTCGACGGCAGCGTCTGGTACGACCTCTTCGCCTTCTCGCGTCCCCGCCTCTGGCTCGCCCAGATGGGCTACCCGGTGACCCGGATCTATCAGAAGCGTTTCGCGCGAGATTCGAAGGCGGTGATGGTGCGATCGGTGGCGGACCGGACCTGAAGGATGGGGCCGCCCGCGGGAGCGGGCGGCCCCGGAGAGGATCAGGGCTTGCCGAAGAAGGTCACGAGCGCCCTCGCCGTGCCGTCCCAGACCCGGTTGTCGGTATCGTCCTTGAGCGTCACCCGGCAGGACGCGTTCCTTCTGTTGGGGTCCACACTCACGTCGACCTGGAACTTCCCGTAGCCGAACTGCTTCCCGTTGGCGTACTCGATGTTGAACGCCTGCAGGGCGATCGTGGCCACCTGGAGGCCCGCCGGAGGGTTCTGGATCGGCTGGGTATCCGTGTGGGAGCCCTTGACGTTCTGGAAGGTGAACGGCACCTCAAACGTCCCGAGAAACGACAGCGCTTCCTGCGTTAGTTGCTTGGCGGCGGGCTGCGTCATGATTGTCTCCATTCTTCAATGCCCTGATCGGGCGGGTTCGACAGCCTGTCAGAGCAGGGCCGGTGCCAGCCGGTGTCCAGTGGCAAATCACTGAAAATAAACGACGACTTTGTTTCGGCGAGAGCCGGTCTCACCGATTGGATAGGAACCCTCTAACCAATCGGTGAGGCCTTGATCCGGGCGCGCAGGTCGAGGTTGCCGATCAGCCGGTGGAGGTAGTTGGGGTGGAGCCCCAGGAGCTCGGCGGCGCGGGTGATGTTGCCTCCGGACTGCTCGACCGCCGCGAGGACGAGCCGGCGCTTCTGCTCGTTGACGGCCTCGTGAAAAGACGAGACCGGGACGGGAGCGCCCGAGGTCACCGACTCGGTGACCGTCTCCGGCAGGTCCTCGGGCCGGATCAGGTCCTCGCTGCCCAGGACCATGGCGCGCTCGACTGCGTTGGCGAGCTCCCGCACATTGCCCGGCCAGGAGTAGCGAAGGAGGCAGGCCCGGGTCTCGGGAGCAAAGCCCGCCACCGGACGGCCGAGCTTGCGACTGAGCGCCGCGGCGAAGTGGCTGGCCAGGAGCGGGACGTCCTCTCGCCGCTCGCGCAGCGGCGGCAGGTTGAGCGTGATGACATTCAGACGGTAGAAGAGGTCCTCCCGGAACGCTCCCGACTTCATCGCGGCTTCCAGGTCCCGGTTCGTGGCCGCGATCACCCGCACGTCCACGCGGATCGTGCGCGTGCCTCCCAGGCGCTCGAATTCCCGCTCCTGGAGGACCCGCAGGAGCTTGGCCTGCAGGAGGGGGGACATCTCCCCGATCTCGTCCAGGAAGAGCGTGCCCGAGTCGGCCAGCTCCAGCTTGCCCGGCTTGCGGTCCACGGCGCCGGTGAAGGCGCCCCGCTCGTGGCCGAAGAGCTCGCTTTCGAGGAGCGTGTCGGTCAGGGTGGCGCAGTTGATCGCCACGAAAGGGCGGCCGGCGCGGCGGCTCCCCCGGTGGAGACCGCGGGCCGTCAGCTCCTTGCCGGTGCCGCTCTCCCCCCGGATCAGGACTGTCGAGTCCGTGGGCGCCACCCGAGCGATCAGGCGGGCGATCTCCTGCATGCGCGGGCTCTCGCCGACCATGTCTTTGCCGAGGGCGGCATCGAGCCGCTCCCGCTCCTGCTCCAGCCACTCCATGCGCCGGGTGGCCGCCAGGGCCGGAGCCGCCATGCCGGCGACCGCGGTTACGAGCTGAAGATGGAGGTCGTCGAACCGCACGCCGTCGTCGCGGGTGTCCAGGTAGAGGGCACCGACTCCAGCCAGGGGAGCGCAGATCAGGGAGCGGATGCTCTCCGCGGCCAGGCTCTCCGCCCCGTGCGCCGCCCAGGTCTGCACGACTTCGTTCGACAGGATCGCTGCCCGGCGCCGGACCGCCTCCCCGGTGAGGGTGCGGCTGACCCGGAAGGGGGCGGAGGAGCGCGGCCGACGCGACAGGTGGAAAGCGACCGCGGGCTCGTCGCTGCCCCTGTCCAGCAGGAGGAGCGCGGCGCGCTCGGCCGGCGTGATCTCGATGAGGATTTCGAGAAGGCGGCGCGCCAGCGGCTCCGCGGCCTGGAACGTGGGGAGGACGGAGCCGATCCGCACCAGGGCCCCGAGGTCGCGCACTACGCGCAGGTCTGGAGGACGCTCCGTCTGCGGCGCCAGGTACAGCGCGTCCTCCAGGGGAAGGTGGACAGTGCTCCCGGCCACGAAGCTCTCCTCTTCGGCGGGAGGGGACGGCTCTCCCCGAGGCTCTCCCCGAGCCGTGTCGTCCTGGAGCAGGAAGAGGGACGTGCCCACGAGGATCAGGTCGCCCGGTTCCAGGGAGCGCTCCCGCACGGGCACGCCGTTGACGAACGTGCCCTGGCGGCTCTCGAGGTCGCGGAGCCACAGCCCGTCCTCCCTCGGCTCGATGACGCAGTGGCGGCGCGAGACCGAGAGATCGCGGAGCTGGATGCCGTTCGAGGAGTGGCGGCCGATCTCCACGGGTCCTTCCAGGGCGAAGGTGGCTCCCGCCGGGGAACCGGCAATGGCGACGAGTCGCGGGCTCAAAGGCGCCTCCTGTCTATCCGTTCGGCTAGAGTGTAGCGAAAGCGCGAGACGTTCGACGTTCGGCGGTGGACCGATGTCGTTGATTCCACGGCCCTCATGCCGGCTGCGGCAACGGCACGAGGGCTGCTCTGCGTGGGGCGAGCCCCGAGAGGAAAGGACCTCGAGGGAGACGGATACAAGGAGGCGGTCATGCAACCGGCGAGAGCAGAGGAAGTCGGCGCCACGATGTACCGGGTCACGGTGACCTACGATGGCTCGGAGCTCAGCTTCCAGGGCCTGATCCCGTTCGAGATCACGCTGGCGGAGGGAGACGTCCTGATCCTCCACTTCCAGGGAATCCCGAACGACATGATCCCCGGGGTGACCTTCTCCAGGGACGGGGACGACTTCGTCAGCCCCCTCGGACCGTTCCAGGACGCGCTGCAGACAGCCGACCTGATCGTCCTGAGGGGCAACAGCGGCTCTACGGGCTTGTTCCAGAGCAGGGCGTTGCTGTCTCCCAAGCTGCGGGGAGAGGAGCCGCCGCTCTTCTCCACGAACGAGCTTCGCATCTACAACAACGAGCTGAGCGCCCGGCCCGCCAAGGAGATCAGGGTGTTCGTCCGGAAACTCGAGTCGGGCGAGGTGGTGGTGACGGTGGATCTCGAAGAGGTCGCCCTGTTTGAGCCCGATTCGGTGGTGTGGAACTTCGTGTACGAGAACCTGGAGCAGTCCCTCGCCTACGAGCCTCTCCTCTACCTCGATGCCGCGAGGACGGAGGTCCGGACCGGACCCTTCGGACCCTTCGAGAGCCTCTCCGTGGCCGGGATTTTCGAAACGCTGGGAGATGGCAGGATCCTAGGATACCGGCTCATCACTTCGGGGAACGACAACATCCGGGGCCAGTACCACTTCAACGTCGGCGTCCGGCCCACCCGCAAGGGGGAGTTTCGCGAGCTCCTCTCGGTCGTGGACCCGATCATCGACAACAGCGGTCCGCCGAACCCCGCTGTCTAGCGGTCGGGCTCCAGGAGGCTGCGGAACTCCGGATCGTCGCGCAGTGGATCGAAGGCAGCGAGGGTGAACCAGCGAGGCTGGGTCCCCTTCTCGCGGGCGATGCGGGCGTTGACCAGGGCCGAGGAGCGGTCGCCGGCCAGCGAGTAGACCAGGGCGGCGAGGTAGACGACCTCGGGATCGTCCGGGTGCTGCTGCAGGGTGCGCTGGGCGATCTCGACCGCCTCGCGGGTCCTGCCGAGACGCACCAGGCACTGGGCCGGGACCATGCGGTCCGCCGGCTGCGCCGTGGCGGCCTCGCGGCCCTCCTGCCCTTCGAGAATGCGGCGGTAGAGGCGGTCCGCTTCCTCCCGGTGCCCGAGGGCGGACTCGGCGTCGGCCAGGTTCAGCAGCACGGCCATGTGGTTCGGATCCATCTCCAGGGCCTTGCGATAGGCGGCCACGGCCTCTTCGTGGCGTCCGAGGAGGGAGCGGGCGAGGCCGAGGTTGTTGTAGTGGCTGCGCTGCGGCGAGAGCGCCAGGAGCCTTTGATAGAGCCGCTCGGCCTGGTCCAGGTCGCCGGTGAGGAGCTCCATGCCGGCGAGCTTCTCCAGGGCGAAGAAGTTGTCCGGGGAGCGGTCGAGCAGCCGTCCCAGGTGCTGGCGGGCTTCGGCCATGCGCCCGTTGCGGGATTCCAGGTCGGAGAGCCGGTAGAGGTTCTTCCACGACGGAGCCCGCTCTACGGCGGTGTGCAGCAGCGCGAAGGCCTCGTCCGTCCGACCTGTCTGCTCGGCCAGGCTGGCGCGGAGCACGAGCAACTCGGGGTCTCCCGGAAGCAGCCGCTCCAGCTCCTCCAGGATCTCGGGCACCTCCTCATGGCGCTGGGCCGCCAGGGCGTTGCGAAACGCCTCAATCAGCGGCCGGGGATCGTTGGGTGCCAGGCCGCGCGCCTCGCGGACCATCCGGCGGGCGCGGTCGAGATAGGCGGTCTCGCGAGTGCCCTGGAAAAGCGTGAGCGCCACCCGGGAGCCCAGGAGCCAGGCCTCCAGGAAACGGGGTGATCGCAACGCGACCTGCTCGATGCGCTCCAGCTCCGGCTCCCAGGACGTCTTCCCGGAGTCGACGCGCTGCTTCACCTCCAGGAAGGCAAGGTAGTCCTCGCTCCGGGCGTCCAGGTCGGGTGTTCCGGACCGCGGGGAATGATCAGGATAGCCGTGTTGCAGGTGGACCCGGACGGCGTCGGCCATGAGGGCCAGGTCCCGCGGGCCGGCCGGCACCTGGAAAGTCTCCGCCCAGAGCACCCGGCCGTCGCTTCCCTGGACGCGCTTGAGGCTCACCCGCGCCATCTCGCCCTCTCCCGCGACGCTCGCCAGCAGCACCTCGTCCGCGGCCGAGGACCGGGCCAGGTCCTCGGGAGAGCTGCCGGTTCCGCCGAGCTGCGAAGGCTCCAGGGGAGCTATCCCTTCCAGCGACGAAAGGCTGCTCAGCACCGAGGAAAGGACCCCCGAGGCCACAAGGCTGAGACGGTCGTCCGCCGGACCCGTCACGGCAGGGGAGGGGACCAGGATGCGAAGAGGCGCGGTGTTGAGCCCGTTCAGAAGGAGAGAAGCTGCCGCTGCTACCGCTCCCGCCACCAGGACCACGACCAGGGCGCGGCTCCGAATCGGACGGCCTCGGGTCACCCTGGACTGTGCGAGCGCCGGACCGGTGGGCAGCTCGCTCAGGCCCGTTTGCGGAAATCCCGGCGCCGTGGGGAGGGTGGGTGCCTGCGCCGCTCGTTCCAGGGTCCGGGCAACCTCCAGGGCGCTCCGCGGCCGGAGGTCCCGGTCTTTTGCCAGGAGCCTCGCCACCAGCTCCGAAAGCTCCGGCGGCAGATCCGGCCTCAGGCGGGAGATAGGGGGCGGCTCATGGTGGAGGATCTGGCCGAGGGTCTCCGCGGCACTCGGCGCCTTGAAGGGGGAGCGGCCGGTGAGCACCTCGTAGATCAGGACGCCCAGAGAGAAGAGGTCGGAGCGCTCGTCCAGGTCGCGCCCCGTGGCCTGCTCCGGGGACATGGAGTGAAACGTCCCCAGGACGGTGCCGTGCGCGGTCAGCGTGTCCTCGTCGTCTGTCAGGATCGGCTTCGCCAGCCCGAAGTCCAGGATCTTGGCGTGTCCCGCCGGGGTGACGATCACGTTCTGGGCCTTGAGGTCCCGATGCAGGAGGCCCTGCTCATGGGCATGGGCGAGACCCTCGGCGATCTCCCGGGCCAGGCGGAGGGCGAGCCCGGTCTCCGGCGGGCCGGCGGCCAGCACCGAGGCGAGCGTCCGCCCCTCCACGTATTCCAGCACGATGCAATCGCCGGAGCCGTCCTCCAGGATGTCGTGGACTTGGACGACGGCAGGATGGCTCAGGCGGGCCGCGGCCCGCGCCTCGCGGCGGAAGCGCTCCCGGAGCCGGAGGTCGAGGTTGGCGTCTCCCCGGACCCGCTTCAAGGCGACGCGGCGCTCCAGCCGCTCGTCGTAGGCGAGATAGACCTCGCCCATGCCGCCCCGGCCGAGGAGCTTCTCGATCCGGTAGGCACCGATGCGCGGTTCCGCGCCGTCGACCATGGGGCTCCTCTCCTCCTCGGCTGAGTGGGACGGGCTATTGTAGCCCTCGTATCGAACCCTTGCTTCGGAGATACGGCTTGGTGATAGTGTGGTGCCGTCAGGCAGCGACAACATCATACGAATCCGTATCACACCAAGCCGTGCCGGATGGGAGAATGGCGGAACACGACAACGGCTACAAGCTTGTGTTTTCTCATGCTTCGATGGTGGCGGACCTCCTCCGGGGCTTCATCAAGGAGGACTGGATCGGAGAGCTGGATTTCGACACCCTGGAAAGGGTGGGAGGCGGGTATGTAAGCGACGACCTCCGCTCACGAGAGAGCGACGTGGTCTGGCGGGTCGGCTGGAAGGGACGCTGGCTCTACGTCTACCTGCTCCTGGAGTTCCAGTCGACGGTCGATCCCTACATGGCGGTCCGGGTGATGACCTATGTCGGTCTGCTCTACCAGGACCTGATCCGCCAGAGGCTGTTGACGTCGTCGGACCGGCTACCGCCGGTGCTCCCGATCGTTCTTTATAATGGGATCCGGCCCTGGCGGGCCGCCCTGGACGTGGCCGACCTGGTCGAGCCGGTGCCGGGCGGCCTGGAGAGCTACCGTCCCCGGCTGCGCTACGCTCTGATCGACGAGGCGCGGGTGCCGGAGATGGAGCTCGAGTCGGAGCGCAACCTGGCGGCGGCCCTGTTTCGTCTTGAGAAGAGCCAGGGGCGTGAGGAGCTGCGGCGGGAGGTGGGCAGGATGGCCGCGTGCCTCACCGGGCCTGCGGACGAGGGTCTGCGCCGCTCGGTGAAGACATGGCTGATCCGAGTGTTGCTGCCGGCCCGGCTCCCCGGGCTGCAGATCCCGGAGATTGATGACCTCGAGGAGGTACAGGCAATGTTGGCAGAGCGCGTCAAGGAGTGGACCCGAGAGTGGAGAGAGGAGGGCCGTGAAGAGGGCCGTGAAGAGGGCCGCCAGGAGGGCCGCCAGGAGGGCCGCCAGGAGGGTCTCCAGGAGGGTCTTCAGAAGGGTGTTCTGGAAGGCTCTCAGGAGATTCTGCTGTCTCAGATGGAAGAGCGCTTCGGAACGGTCCCTGAAGAGGTCCGACGGCGCGTGGAGGGACTGCGCGACCCCGTGGAGTTGAAGAGGCTCGCCAAGAGACTCCTCACCGTCTCCTCGATCGACGAGCTCGGGCTGGGTTGATGAAGAGGCTGCTCGCCGCCCTCCTTCTCCTGCAGGTGACCGTCGCCGCAGCTCAGGTGGGCAAGTTGCTGCCGACCGACGAGGCCGTGCGGGACCCGGCGCTCTTCGCCTTCCGGGCGCAGCTCCAGGCCGCGGTCGCTCGGCATGACTCCGAAGCCGTGCTCGCGGCCGTCCATCCGAACATCAAGAACAGCTTCGGCGGGGACGACGGGATCGACGCGTTCAAGCGCATCTGGAAGCTGCCGGGGCACGACAGCCCGCTCTGGGATGAGCTGGGCACCGTTCTCGCCCTGGGCGGCGCCTTCCACGACTCGGACACCTTCGCTGCTCCCTACGTCTACCAGCGCTGGCCGGAACGCTTCGACTCCTTCGAGCACGTGGCGGTCCTCGGGACCGGCGTACGGGTTCGCTCCGAGCCCGGGCTGAACGGCCGCATCCTCACCTCCCTCAGCTTCGACGTCGTCCGGCTGGACGGCCCTGCAGGGGACTCGGGGTGGACCCGGGTGAAGCTCCGGGACAGCCGCACCGGCTACATCTCCTCGCGCTACGTGCGGAGCCCGGTCGACTACCGGGCCCTCTTCGAGAAGGCGGACGGCCGCTGGCGTCTGGCCTTCTTCGTGGCCGGGGACTAACCCAGGATCAACCCCCCCTCTTCCCGAAAATCTCTTTGACATGGGCCGCGAAGGCGGTACTATGCATCCGTCTCCTTAGTTCTTCTCAACAACGTCGGATCGGCGTCGCCGCGCCCGGATAGGTTCGCACGCGGGTCCACATGGAGGGGTTCATGCGTTCCCATTCCCTTGTTCTGCGGCAAGTCTTGGCCTTCGTTCTGTTCCTGACTTTTGGAGCGGGAATCGGCACGATCTCGGCACAGGAAGAGATTCCCACGACCATCCAGCCGCGCGCGAGCGGACGGGTCGCGGTCCTGATCGAGCTGGCCGACCCGCCCGCGGCGCGGGTCTACGGAGAGGTCCTGCAGAGCTCGAAGGGCTCTCTCGCCGAAGCACAGGCAGCGGCCGTCGCTGCCGCCGAGGCGCAGATCCGCAAGATCGTGCCGGCCCAGGAGCGCGTCATGGCCGCGGTGCCCTCTTCCCTGAGGGCCGTCGAGATCTACCGCGTACAGAAGGCCTACAACGGCATCGCCCTCGAGGTGGACAGCGCCCGGATCGGCGACCTGCGGCGGATCCGCGGCGTCAAGGCCGTGCACGTCCTGGAGCTTGAGTTCCCGACCAACTCGACCAGCGTCCCCTTCCTGGGCGCTCCGAACCTGTGGGGAGACACCCTCGGCGTGGGTCAGGATCTGACCGGCAGCGGGATCACGATCGGCGTCATCGACACCGGCGTCGACTACCTGCACTCCCACTTCGGCGGTCTCGGCCTGCTGGCCGATTACACGGCCAACGACCGCACCGTGGCCCCGGACGCCTACTTTCCGACGGCCAAGGTGGCCGGCGGCTTCGACTTCGCGGGCGACGCCTACACCGGCGGCAACGTGCCCGCGCCCGATAACGATCCGATGGACTGCAACGGCCACGGCTCCCACGTCGCGGGCACGGCGGCCGGCTTCGGGGTCAACGCCGACGGCACGACCTATGCCGGTCCCTACGACGGCGGCGCTCCTTTCGGTACCTTCCGCATCGGCCCGGGCACGGCCCCGCAGGCGACCCTCTACGCGCTGCGCGTCTTCGGCTGCACCGGCGCCACGAACCTGACGGTCCAGGCGATCGACTGGGCCATGGACCCGAACAACGACAACGACCTCTCGGACCACCTGGACGTCATCAACATGTCCCTGGGTTCCAACTACGGGCGCGTGTCGAACGCCACCGCCGTGGCTTCGGACAACGCGGCCCTCGCGGGAGTGATCGTCGTGACGTCGGCCGGGAACGCCGGCGACACCTTCTTCATCACCGGCAGCCCGGGCGTCGCGGGCCGCGCCATCGCTACGGCGGCGAGCGTCGACTCCGGCATTGCAGGGGCGATCCTCCAGGTCAACACGCCTCCCGCCATCGCGGGCAACTACGCCGCGTCCGCGGCCAACAGCTTCGCGCCCGCGCCGGCTCCCGCTCCCAGCGGACAGACCGCGACGGTCGTCCTGGCGCTCGATCTGGCCGACGGCGCCGGGCCGCTCACCACCGACGGTTGCTCGCCGCTCACCAACGCCGCGGCCGTCCTCGGCAACATCGCGCTGGTCGACCGCGGCACCTGCGGCTTCCAGATCAAGGCGAACAACGCCCAGGCCGCGGGCGCCATCGGCGTCATCATCGCGAACAACATCCCCGGCGATCCCAACCTGATCGCGATGGGCGCGACCGGAGTCGTGCCGGTGACCGTGCCGACCATCATGATCTCCTTTAACGACCGCAATACCATCGTCGCGAACCTGCCGGCCAACGCCACGCTCGGCGCGGCGACGGCGGCCGATACCCTGGCCGGCTTCTCCTCGCGCGGTCCGCGGCTGGCGTCTTCGCCCGTCCGGCTCAAGCCGGACATCGCGGCGCCCGGTCTCAACATCACCTCGACGCAGACCGGCTTCTGCAACAGCACCTGCCTGCGCGACCCGGCGACGCCCAACGGCGCCTTCATCCCCGGCAACGCTGCCCTGACCATCTCCGGCACCTCGATGGCGAGCCCGCACATGGCCGGGATCATGGCGCTGCTGCTCCAGGAGCACCCCGACTGGTCCGTGGAGCAGCTCAAGGCCCTGGCGATGAACGGCGCGCTGCACGACGTCACCCTGGGTGCCAACGGCTCCGGTCCGCAGTACGGTCCCGGCCGCATCGGCGCGGGCCGGGTCGATCCTTCGAACTCCGCCCAGGCCGAGGTGATCGCCCTCAATGCCGACGAGGCCGGGCTGGTGAGCCTCTCCTTCGAGAGCACCTCGGTCGTGGGCACGACGACGGAGGTCAAGAGCGTCCGGCTGGTGAACACCGGCACGTCCTCGGCGACCTACGACCTTGCCATCGACACCCCGAACGACGCGCCAGGCATCGCCTTCTCGCTCCCCGCCGGCAGCAGCGTCACCATCCCCGGCGGCGACGCGGTCGAGATCGACGTCCAGATGGACGCCAACGCCTTGCTGATGGATCACGTGCGGGAGGCGAGCATCTCACCCCTGCAGGCGGCGCCGGGGGCCCTCGCCGGCCTCGGCAACGTCGCCCGTCACTGGATGACCGAGGAGGCCGGCTACCTGGTGCTCAGCCAGGGCGGTGTCGACCAGCTCAGACTGCCGCTCTACCTGACCAGCCGCCCGGCCTCGACGATGACCGCGCCGGCCACGATCACCACCGGCGGCGCCGGCACCGGCTCGACGACCATCCCGCTCTCGGGCACGGACGTCTGCACCGGCACGCTCGCCGCCGGCCCGATCTGCAACGGCACCTTCCCGAATGACGAGGCCTCGCTGGTGACTCCGTTCGAGCTCCAGGTCGTCAGCGAGCGCGACACCCTGTTCGCGCCCCCGTACGCCGACCTGCAGTACGCGGGCGTCGCGTTCAACGCGGGCCTGAACCTCGTAATGTTCGGCGTCTCGACCTGGGGCGACTGGTCCTCCCCGACCGACACCACGTTCAACATCTACATCGACAACAACGAGGACGGGACCTGGGACCGCATCCTTTTCAACAGCAACCTGGGGACGATGGCGTCCTATCTGTTCGGCAACGTGGCGAATGGGCAGGACACCTTCACGAACGCCATCTTCAACATCGCCACGAACGGCGTCAGCATCGGCGGCGCCGGGTTCTTCCTCAACCGGCAGAGCCCCGCGGCGGTCGATTCGGCGCTGTTCAACAGCAACGTCGCGTTTCTGTCGGCGACCCCGGCCCAGCTCGGCCTGCCCGGCGGTGACACCACCTTCCGCTACAGGATCGTCACCTGCCCCGGCTTCCTGCTCCTCTGCCAGGAATTCGACGGCTTCTGGTACGACGAGGAGGTGGGACCGTTCTTCTGGAACTTCAACGCGCAGGGCCTCGACTTCAGCGGCACCAACACGGTCCAGGACCTCAACGGGTCCACCCTCCCCGTGACCTGGAACACCGCCAACATGACCACCAACGGGTCGCTGGGTGCCCTCCTCCTGCATCACCACAACGACGTCGGCCAGCGCGCCGAGGTCGTGGTCCTCGACACGGCCGCGAACACCGACCTGGCGATCGCCAAGGCCGTGGCGCCGCCGAACCCGACCCTGGGCCAGAACGTCACCTTCACGGTCACCGTCACCAACAACGGATCCGGCGCCGCGACCGGCGTCGTGGTGACCGACGAGCTGCCGGCGGGCCTCACCTACGTCTCCGACGACGGCGGGGGCTCCTACGATCCGGCACTCGGGACGTGGACGGTCGGCGCCCTGGCGGTCAGTGCCAGCGCCACGCTGAACATCGTCGCCACGGTCGAGACGACCGAAGAGGTCTGCAACCTGGCGCAGATCACCTCCGTCACCCCGGTAGACACCATCCCGGCCAACGACGACGTGACCGTCTGCGTCATGGCGCCGCGCTCGTCCGACCTTGCTCTCGGCATGATCGTCAGCGCTCCGACCGTGCTCGTGGGCGGCTCGGTGACCTTCACGATCACGGTGACCAACAACGGCGACGAGCCGGCTTATGCGGTCGACGTCCAGGAATCCTTCCCGGCGTTCCCGCTGCTCAACCCGGTCTCCTTCGTCGCCTCGCAGGGCTCCTACAACCCGGCCACCGGGCTGTGGAACCTGGCCGCCCTGAACCCCGGCAACTCGGCGACGCTCGCCATCACCGTCACGGCGCCGAACACCGCGGGTCCGCTCACCAACCAGGGCACCGCCGCGGCTAACACCAGCGATCCGAACACCGCCAACAACACGGCCAGCGCCACCACGACGGTCCTGTCGCCGGCATCGATCGCCGCCACCAAGACGGTCGCGGGTCCGTTCAATGAGGGCAACAACGTCACCTACACGATCGTGCTCTCGAACAGCGCGGCCTTCGACCAGCAGAACAACGCCGGCCCCGAGCTGACCGACGTGCTCCCCGCCGCCCTGACCCTGGTCAGCGCCAGTGCCACGAGCGGCACGGCCGTGGCCAATGTCGGGACCAACACCGTGACCTGGGACGGCGTCGTCCCCGCGGGCGGCTCGGTGACCATCACCATCCAGGCCACGATCGAAGCCGGCACCTCCGGCCAGCAGGTCGGCAACCAGGCGTCGTTCATCTTCGACGCGGACGGCAACGGCATCAACGAGGCGGGCGGGTCGACCGATGATCCGGGTGCGCCCGGAGCGGCCGACGCCACCATCTTCATCGTCGCCTCGCCGGCCACGATCAGCGGCGGCAAGACGGTGACCGGGAGCTTCACGCCGGGCGGAGTGATCACCTACACGATCGTGATGCCCAACACGAGCGCGTTCGCCCAGCAGGACAACCCGGGCAACGAGTTCATCGACATCCTCCCCCCGACCCTGATGCTGCTCGGCGCGAACGCCACGAGCGGAACGATCGGCATCGACATCCCGACCCGGACCGTGACCTGGAACGGCGCGATCCCGGCCGCCGGCTCGGTGACGATCACCATCCAGGCCCAGATCAGCAACCTCGCCGGGGGTCAGACCATCTCCAACCAGGGGACGATCAACTTCGACTCCGACGGCAACGGCACGAACGATTCGTCGGTCCAGACCGATGATCCGGCGCTGCCGGGCGGTGCGGACCCGACCTCCTTCCTGGTGTTGTCGCTCGCGGACATCCCGACCCTGGGCCAGATCGGGCTGCTGCTGCTCATCCTGATGATGACCGGAGCGGCGATGCTCCTGTTCCGTCGGCAGAACGCCTAGTCCCACCCGGAAGCGGCGAGGTCTCACCCGGGACCTCGCCGCCCTTCGTACCCTGCAGCCCTCACCCCCCGTCCCCTCTCCCGGCCGCACACCCGGACCCCCGGGAGAGGGGGGCGTGACTGCTCCAAACTCTTCCCATATCCGTCGGAGAGGTTTTTTCCCTGGGAGCGCCGGCATCCTGCCGGCTCATGGAAGTGCGATAGCCTTCCTTCCAGAAATGGACGCCGCCTTCTCCGCCAGCGAGGTCCTCGGGGCCATGATCACCCCGGCCGTGCTCATTTCGGCCTCGGGGACGCTGGTCCTGTCTACCTCCAACCGTCTGACCCGGGTGGTGGACCGCGTCCGCTCCCTGGCGGGAGAGGCGGAGGACCTCCGCAAGGGCGAGTCCTCCGACGGGACGGAGGAGCGCGCGGCGCTCATCGCGGAGCAGATCCCCCTGCTCTCGACCCGCGCCCTGCTCCTGCGATCGGCGCTGACCGCCTTCTACTCGGCCATCGGGCTGCTCGTGGCAACGAGCATCGCGGTGGGCATCGTGGCAGCCCTGAGGTGGGACTACGGCTGGGTGCCCGTGGTCTTCGGCCTCCTCGGCGGCTGCACCCTTCTCTACGGCAGCCTCCTCCTGATCCGCGAGGCCCGCCTGGCCATCGGCTTCACGCTCAAGGAGATGGACTTCCTCCGAGACGTGGTGGCCAGGGCAGGTAAGACCCCGGCCAAACCCCGGCTTTGACCCTTTTTTGACGGTTTCGAGACGTCTCGCTCCGGTCCGGCGGGCACGATCCACCCTGGGGCCGCGGAAGGACCGCGACCCGACGAGTGGAAAGGAACCCTCAATGAAGCCCTCAATGAAGAAGACCCTCTGGACCGCCGCCGCTCTCCTCGCCGCCACCCTGCCCGCCCACGCGGGAGTGTCCATCGACCGGACGTCGCCGTCGATCGGAGGCTGCGGCTTCGTGGTCACGCCCGCCCATGTCTACCGGCTCGTGCCTCCGGGAGGGGGCTGCGACGTCGGCGGTGCCGGTCCGCAGGTCGAGGTGAGGCCCCCGTCCTACGGGCTCGGCGCCATGGACAACATCGACGCTGTCTCGGCAAACACCGCCACTTCGCCGAAGCTGAGGTACTACCTGGTGTTCTCGGGCGACCGGGCCAGCGTGGGCCAGGCGGGCACCCCCTTCAGCGTGGAGGCGGCGGGCAACCAGGCCGCCTCCGACCTCTTCCGGACCCTCCTGACCACCGGCAGCCCAGCCGCTGCCATGGGAGGAGGAGGAATCTGCGGCGCCGCGTCCGCGGTCCCGCCGCCGCACTTCCTGCACCGGAACCAGACCGATTTCAACCTGATCCGCAGCGTTACGGCGGGTGTCATCCAGGACAACATCGACGGCATCGAGCTGGACGTGCTGGACATCACCCCCGACCAGTTCCACGACTTCGACACCTACCTCAGCCTGGACGCGGCCAGCCCCGCCCTGGGAGGAGGCTCGCCGGCCATGATCTTCTTCGCTCCGGTCGGCGCCGGCGCCATCTTCGCCTACGCATTTCCCGGACAGCTCGGCCTGATGTTCGCCGATGACATCGACTCCCTGGTGGTCTGGGACCGCGGAGTGCTCGGCGTCGCCGATCCGGCTCTGGACATCGTCCTGTTCTCCCTGGCCCCGGGCTCTCCGACCCTGGCCGCCATCGGCGGCTCGCCGGCCGATATCTTCGTGAGCAACCTCACGGGCGCGTTCTGCCTCTACGTTCCGTTCAATCAGCTCGGGCTGCTGCCGGCGGACAACGTCGACGGCCTCGACGTGATCCACTGAGGTTTTTTAGGGAGGGGGAGGGCTGGTGCAGTGGTGCAACGCCCAGGCGCACGGCTGCCGCACCCCCGCACCAGCCCCGCCTCTTTCTTCTGGCAGGAGGGACAGACCCGGCCAAGGCCCGTCCCCGGTATCGGTAGGTAAGGTGAATCAGATGTCAAAGAGCGTGAGGAGGAGGCGAGCCGGCTTGTAGCCCGCCCCTCCTCGAATAGCTGAACCTTCCTACGAATGCGGATTCACCTCCGTTTAGACGCTCCGGCCCGGAGCTTCGTATGCCTGTATCGAAGGTCACAAGGAGGTGTAAAATGGCAATCCTGTTTCTCTCGATGAGCTATCCCACGCTGCAGATCTCGAGCAGCCAGGTGCCCGGTTTCAACGCGCAGCACACCATCCTCGGGATCGATCCGGCCGGGTCTCGCTCGGCAGATCCAGCCGCTGCTCCGGCAGGGCGGGATGCAGCCGTTCCGCGAACACCCGCGCAGGCCAGCGCCGGAGCCGCCTCCGGTTCTCCGGAAGGCCGCCTTCTCCGTTTCCGCTCCTGACCCGCGAAGCAGTCTCTCCACCCGTGCCGCCGGCACGTCCCCGCTTCTCTGCTCCCTCCGCAAGCCGTCCTGGCCGTCCAGCGCACCGTTGAACCGTCAAGAGCCCGGCTGAGCCGTTAAAAATTCCGCTGAGCGGTCCAGAGAAACTCTGGACGGCTAAATCCTCGGTTGAGCGGTCCAAAGTTTCATTGACGCGTCCGGTGAAACTTTTACGCGTCGCGAGAAACTCTGACGCGC